>ERZ780141.73-NODE-73-length-73991-cov-15.204812_pt1 | contig 73991 bp, 53 predicted proteins | sample MGYA00433080_ERZ780141 | MGnify/ENA primary metagenome ERZ780141 (study PRJEB29588, sample SAMEA2154047) | human gut metagenome | biome: human gut; feature: human-associated habitat; material: faeces | place: Denmark | collected 2008/2010 ... | reverse complement strand
AGCAATACCGGCGGTTGCGGCGGCTGCCACTAATCAGAAGGATTTGACAATACCCCCAGACGGTCATCAGGAATACTATAAGCAGTTGTAGAATATCACATCGTTTTGGGATGACATCTTGATGACCGTTTGGAAACAAATCACCAGACACATGCGTAACACTTTCGGCAACATATTCACACTTACGACTTTCGGGGAGAGCCATGGAGAAGCCGTGGGAGGAGTGGTAGACGGTCTGCCTGCCGGCATCGACATCGACATCGACTTCATCCAAAGCGAGCTCGACAGGCGCCGGCCCGGACAGAGCATCGTGACAACAAGCAGGAACGAAGCCGACAGAGTGGAAATTCTGAGCGGCACGTTCGAGGGAAAGTCTACGGGATGCCCTATTGGTTTCATCGTGAGAAACACCAACCAGCATTCCGCCGACTACGACAACATGCGCGACCTGTTCAGACCATCACATGCCGACTTCACATATTATAACAAGTATGGCATAAGAGACTATCGCGGCGGCGGCAGATCATCGGCACGCATCACCATAAGCAGATGTGTGGGAGGAGCATTGGCAAAACTGGCCCTGAAGAAGATCGGAGTGGAAGTTGTGGCATACACATCGCAGGTGGGCAGCATTGCCCTCGACAACGACTACACCAGGTATGACCTGACACAGGTGGAGAGCAACATCGTGAGATGTCCCGACGCAGAGAAGGCGAAACTCATGGAGAGCCTCATCTCCGAAGTGAAGAGCTGTGGCGACACCATCGGAGGCACAGTGACGTGTGTGATAAGGAATTGTCCGATAGGCATCGGCGAACCGGAGTTCGACAAGCTCAACGCCATGCTCGGATATGCCATGCTCGGCATCAACGCCGTGAAGGGAATTGAGTTCGGATCGGGATTCGAGGGAGTGACGCATCGCGGCAGCGAGATGAACGACATCTTCTATCCCGAAGACGAAAAGATAAAGACGCGGTCTAACAACAGCGGAGGTATACAGGGCGGAATTTCCAACGGCAACGACATATTCTTCCGGGTGGCGTTCAAACCTGTAGCCACACTGCTTCAGAAACAGGAAACCATCGACAAAGACGGCAATCCTACCACCTTCAAGGCAAGCGGCAGACACGACGCTTGCGTGTTGCCAAGGGCGGTTCCGATAGTGGAATCAATGGCGGCAATGGTGATTTTAGACCAATTTTTGTATAATAAAACAACAAAATTATAATTTTTAACTATTCTGATAAAAAAAACAGCCATTATTGTTTTGGCATTCAAATATTTGCAGTATATTTGCAATCGACAAGCGGGTGCTTGTGAAAGTACCGATTGTCTAATTAAGTCTAGTTTAGTTTTTGTGTTGGTTGAGGGCGGTCAATTGATCGCCCTCTTTTTATGCTTTTGTCCATTCCAAACAACATCCATCATCCGCAAAACCATCAATCCTACCAAACGGCAAGCCTGCACTCCCTCTTGCCGAAAATTGGAGTTAAAACACGCAAACACTTTGTCATATCAAGAAATAGAGTTATTTTTGCAGGAAATCACATCTTACTATACACAACAAGGATAATGAGTGGCAACATCTATATAAAGAACGCACAGGTGAACAACCTGAAGAATGTATCATTGGAAATCCCAAGAAACAAGTTTATCGTGATTTCCGGTGTCTCCGGCTCCGGCAAGTCATCACTGGCTTTCGACACACTGTATGCCGAAGGCCACAGACGATATGTGGAGAGCCTCTCGGCATATGCCAGACAGTTTCTCGGAAGGATGAGCAAACCGAAATGCGACTACATAAAGGGACTGCCACCGGCAATAGCCATAGAACAGAAAGTGATTTCCAAAAACTCTCGTTCCACAGTGGGCACAAGCACGGAGATTTATGAATACCTGCGGCTGCTCTTCGCACGCATCGGACACACCTTCTCGCCGATAAGCGGCAACGAGGTGAAACGACACACCGTGGAGGACGTGATAAACAAGGTGAAGACCTTCTCTGAAGGCACGCGCTTCGTGGTGCTCTCACCGGTGGTGAGAATCGCCGACCGCACTCTCTCGCAACAGCTCACGATGATCATGCAGCAGGGATACACACGAGTGTTCGTGAAAGGCGACTTCCAGCGTATCGACGACCTGCTCAACGACGACAAACTGGACGAGAACATAAAGGACGAGAACATCTGGACAGTGGTAGACCGCATAGCGTGGGAAAGCGACAACGACACGCTGTCGAGACTCACCGACTCAGTGGAGACGGCTTTCTACGAGGGCGACGGGGCATGCCGAATCGCCATCATGCCGGCAAACATAGTATATGATTTCTCAACTCGCTTCGAAGCCGACGGCATGACATTCGAAGAGCCGAGCGACGGCATGTTCTCTTTCCACTCCCCCATCGGAGCTTGCCCTATGTGTGAGGGATTCGGAATGGTAATCGGCATCGACGAAAAACTCGTGATTCCAGACTCATCGCTCAGCGTATACGACGGATGCGTGCAATGCTGGCACGGAGAGAAAATGGGCGAATGGAAAAAGGAATTCATCAGAAGAGCGGCAACAGACAAGTTCCCGATCTTCGAACCATACTACAAACTGTCGCAGAAGCACAAAGACTGGCTGTGGCACGGTCTGCCATCCGACAAAAGCAGAGACAAATACGACAGGGTGAGCATCGACGACTTCTTCCAGATGCTGAAAGAAAACCAATACAAGATACAATACCGCGTGATGCTCAGCAGATACCGCGGCAGAACGGTATGTCCGGAATGCCACGGCAGAAGACTGAAAAAGGAGGCAAACTACGTGAAGATACAGGGAATGAGCATCTCTGACCTCGTGGACATGCCTGTGGAGAACCTGAAGAAATGGTTTGACGAACTGAGCCTCAACGACCACGATGCCGCCGTGGGCAAACGACTGCTCACAGAGATAAAAAACAGACTGGGATTCCTTGTGGAAGTGGGATTGGGATACCTCACGCTGAACAGACAGTCTAACACGCTGAGCGGCGGAGAGAGCCAGCGCATCAACCTCACCACATCGCTCGGAAGCAGTCTGGTGGGATCGCTCTATATCCTCGACGAACCAAGCATCGGACTGCACAGCCGCGACACCTTCAGACTGATAAGCGTGCTGAAAGACCTGCAGGCTCTGGGAAACACGGTGGTGGTGGTGGAACACGACGAAGACATCATACGTTCTGCCGACCATCTAATCGACATCGGTCCTGACGCCGGACGACTCGGAGGCAGAGTGGTGTTCGAAGGCGACCCGCAGAAGATAACAAGCGACACGATAAAGAAATATCCCGAAAGCCACACCATCAGATATCTGCTCGGCGAGGAGCGCATACCAGTGCCTGCCAACCGACGCAGCTGGAACCTCTTCATAGGCTTAAAGGGAGCGAGAATGAACAACCTGCAGGGCATAGAAGTGAAATTCCCGCTCAACGTGATGACGGTGGTGACGGGAGTGAGCGGATCGGGAAAATCCTCGCTCGTCAAGGGCATACTCTTCCCTGCCCTGAAGCGACAGCTCGACGAAGTGGCTGACATGCCGGGTGAATACTCATCGATATTCGGCGACATAAAGACGATAAAACACGTGGAGATGGTGGACCAGAACCCTATCGGCAAGAGCACGAGGTCGAACCCCGTGACATACACCAAGGCTTACGACGCCATCCGCCAGCTCTTCGCCGAACAGCCGCTGGCTGAGCAGATGGGATTCTCTTCAAAATACTTCTCGTTCAACGCCGAGGGCGGCAGATGCGAGGAATGCAAGGGAACGGGAGTGCTCACGGTGGAGATGCAGTTTATGGCCGACCTGGAACTGGAATGTGAGGCCTGCCACGGCAAACGCTTCAAAAAGGAAATTCTGGAAGTGAGATTTGCCGGAAAAAACATCGACGACATCCTCAACATGACAGTCAATGAAGCAATAGAATTCTTCACGGAAAACAACCAGAAGGACATCGTGAAGAGACTGAAGCCGCTGGAGAGCGTCGGACTGGGATATATCAAACTCGGACAGAACTCCTCTACCCTATCCGGCGGAGAGAACCAGAGAGTGAAACTGGCTTATTTCATCGGACAGGAAAAGGCTGACCCCACACTGTTCATCTTCGACGAGCCGACGACAGGTCTGCACTTCCACGACATCAAGAAACTGCTCAATTCGTTTGACCAGCTGATAAAGCGTGGACACAGCATCATTGTGATAGAACACAACATGGATGTGATAAAATATGCCGACCACGTGATAGACCTCGGTCCCGACGGCGGAAACAAGGGCGGACAGCTCGTATGCTGTGGCACTCCCGAAGAGGTGGCTGCATGCGAAAACAGCATAACGGGAAAATATCTGAAAAAAGTTCTTGACAACTCAAAAAAAGAATAGAAAAGCGACAAAAGATTTTGCTCGTCAGAAAATAATTGTTACCTTTGCACCACTTGTTCGGAACAGTGCCCTGTTCCGGGTGTTTAATCAGCCGATATGGCTCAGTTGGTAGAGCAACGCATTCGTAATGCGTAGGTCCCGGGTTCGAGTCCCGGTATCGGCTCCATAGCGATTAAACAGAAGATAAACTAATGGGAAAAGATTTGCGATAATAGCTCAGTTGGTAGAGCACTAGCTTCCCAAGCTGGGGGTCGCGGGTTCGAGCCCCGTTTATCGCTCTTGTCATCATAGCATTCCCCACACTTCAATTCTTCTTATTCTTTCTCCAACGTATTGTATTACAGTATCTATAACAGCTGTACTTCTACAATCCTGAAATCCCTATGGATTACCGTTTGGGAATAATATATAATCAGCAAAAAAGCGACTTCCGAAAGAGAGTCGCTTTTCTGCTGTTATATACAATCGCTTGTCTGATCAAATTCATGAAGGAGGCTGCAATCAATCCTCGTCGGCAAATGTCTCGAGCGAGAACTGGCTGCTGCCATCGAAGCAGTGGGTACATACCTGACACTTCGGCAGACCGATAGCCTCGATGAGCTGTTCGATGGTATTGAACTTCAGAGTGGTGAGTCCCAGTTCCTTTGCTATCTCGTCCACCATGCGCTTATACTCCGGAGAGTCGGTGATGGCATACTTGTCGAGATTCTTGTTAGGGTCGCCCTCAAACTTCTGGATCATACGACGGGTGATAAGCTCCATATCGCTCTTCGATGACGTGAAGTTGATGAACGGACATCCGTATACGAGCGGCGGACAGGCAATGCGCATGTGGCATTCCTTCAGACCAGCCTGATCGAAGAGCACCTTCACGTTGTCGCGAAGCTGGGTGCCGCGCACGATGGAGTCGTCGCAGAAGAGCACCTTCTTGCCCTGCAGCATCGCCTTGTTTGGGATAAGCTTCATCTTTGCCACGAGAGAACGCATGCTCTGGTTTGACGGAGTGAAGGAGCGTGGCCATGTAGGAGTGTATTTTGCTATGCAGCGCTGATAAGGCACATTCTTGCCAGCCGCATATCCCATCGCCATTCCCGTTCCAGAGTCAGGAATACCGCTGCAGCAGTCCACCTCCACGGGGTCTGTCTTCGCCATGTTGAAGCCATTGTCGAAACGCGCCTGCTCCACGTTCTTTCCCTCGTATGTAGATGTGGGGAATCCGTAATACACCCACAGAAACGAGCACACCTGCATCTTCTTGTTCGGTTTCCTTATCTGCTCCATTCCGTCGGCGGTGAGCTTCACTATCTCTCCCGGTCCTACATTATATACTGTATCGAAATCAAGGTTAGGGAACGAGGTTGATTCGCTCGATGCCGCATATGCCCCATCCTTCTGTCCGATGATTATCGGAGTGCGTCCCCAGCTGTCGCGGGCGCAGATGATGCCGTGGTCGGTGAGCAGGAGCATCGTACACGATCCCTTGATGTGCCGATACACGTTCTCTATACCCTCCTTGAAGGTCTTGCCCTGGATGATGAGCAGCGCCACGAGCTCCGTAGGGTTTGTGCTGCCCGACGACATCTCGGCGAAATGCATGTTCTTCTCCAGCATCTCGATTGTCAGCTCATCCTTGTTGAGTATCTTCGCCACCGTGCAGATGGCAAATTTTCCCAAGTGAGAATTCATTATCAGCGGCTGTGCGTCGGTGTCGCTGATTACGCCGATTCCCGATGTAGCCCCCTCGAAGCGGTCGAGAGTAGGCTCAAACTTGGTTCGGAAATAAGAGCTTTCGAGATTATGGATAGAGCGCACGAAGCCCTTTTCCTTGCAAAATGTTGCCATACCACCACGGCGTGTACCGAGGTGAGAGTTGTAGTCGGTGCCATAAAACAGGTCTGCCACACAGCTTTTCTTTGAAATTGTTCCGAAGATACCTCCCATATAAATATATTTGTTTGTTATTTTGTTTCCGTCTGCAAAGGTAATGAAATCTTCATTATTCATCCATCCGAATGTCATTTTTTATTTGAAGACATGATATAAATTTGTATCTTTGCAAAAGGAAACACTAAAAATGTCGAAGAAGCGAATACAATCATGACCTTAGACTTCTGAGACTATAATCGGAAACAAAATGAAAAATCTTTTACTACGTGTATTATCGTCATCATCATCGCCGTGTCTGCACCCATGAGTGCGAACGCCTCGTCGGCTGCCGAAGGAAACTGAAGAACAATAACCGTATTTATCCCGAATCGAGGGATAACCCCAAACAATACACTGGCAGCAAGGGCTGGAATCTGTTTCCTCTCTTGTTGCTTTTTTTATCCCCAATCGGTCAGCAGGACTTTCATTCAACCCCAATCGGTCATTAGGGCATAAACCGAAATCTGCCATTATTTCATCTTCATTCCCATATTATACATTATGAAGCCGTAGATGTCGGCTGTCTCTTCCATCACCTTAGACAATGGCTTGCCGCCGCCATGGCCTGCCTTGCTGTCGATACGAATCAGGACAGGGGCCTTGCCTGACACTCCTGCAGACGGGCAGCGAACTTGAACGAATGGGCCGGAACCACACGGTCGTCGTAGCCAGGGCAGAAGCAATAAATAGTGTTTTCATTCGCATATAAATTAATAATGCAAACTTACTCAAAAATTCCCGAAATATAGTACATCGGCGGAATAAATGCCGATATTTGAAAATATAATCTTACCTTTGCATTAACCATGACAACTGGCTCAGCAAATGTATAACACTTACTCACAAGCATAAAAAAGAAACACATATATATATATGGAATTGAATAAAGACATCAAGAATCTGGAACAGCTGTTCCACACCGACCTCCACCAATACCTGCTCTCCATCGGAAAAGTGGACGAGCGTCTGCCTGAGGCTCCCGACATCGAGGAACTGTGGCAGAAAATCGGCGAGAGCTATCTGCCCGACGGGATGAGGGAGTTCAACGCCTACCCCACCGTTTCGCTCGGATGGATGATGTTCATCGGAATGGCGATAGCGAAATATTGGGACACCGACTGGGAACTCTACAGCAAAGTTGGCGACCTGTATAAATATCTGAGAGACCAGCGCGACTTTGACCACATGGACGACTACATCTGCGAGAAAGTGCTGCTGCTCGCCGGGGAGGACCACGCCCTGATGACAAAGACCGTGGGCGAATGTGCCTCACGCACATACAACCTGCTCTACCACCAGCACCTCGAGCCCGGCACTCCCGAGGCTTTCCAGGGTTATGTGTCTGCCCTCCACCAGATGTATCTCATGGGCATGTCGATGGAACTGAAACGCCTCGGCTACCACATGACGAAGCTGAACTGACAAACACGGGGCACAGGGCATCGTTTCAGGCAAAACCTCGGCAAATGTAAAGATTTTGCCATATCATCTGAAATCAAGCAAAAACCATCAGATCATCAGGTTTTCTTCATAGCGCATTGGCATACAGGCAGTTAGCTACCTGACAGTTGTTTTCAATTGTCTGGATGGTTTGAAACTGTCAGGATGATTTTCAACCGTCTGAATGATTTGAAACTGTCTGGATGGTTTGAAACTGTCAGGAATTATCTGATGAGAGGAATTACATGTGTCGGCAGAATCTTGGAAACAGGAATATGGTATTACAACATTAACCCAAATCGGCCATTAGGGCTTGCTTGTATTTTGCTCTTTTAGAAGAGTGTATTTTGTTTGTATTTTAATGAGTAATAGCGAGCTATTGCGAATTAAAAACAAGCAAAAGACGCCTTATAAAAGGCAAAAGGCAGCAAGCAGTCATGAAAAATAAAGTAAACGTCCTAATGACCGTTTTGGGTTAACTTATTGGGCAGACGTCTGACACAGATTCTGCCCAACTGGGGCAAGCACGTTGCCCATGATGGGCAAGCAGCGTGCCCCGGTTGGGCAAGCAGCGTGCCCATTTAACATACAAAACGGTCATTATGGTGAAGTAGTGAAGTAAGCCAATGAAAACATGGTGTATGCCAACCAGCTGCAATACTACGACGCAATTACCGCCAACAGCAATGCTGCCGACTCCGGACCATTTATAGACTTTATGCTTGGGGAAATAAAGAACAGAGCGTGAACGCAACGGCTTCCGCAAGAACAAGTCCATGGAGAAGCAGCCTGAATCCGAAGAAAACCTTCTCGAACACTGTATCGATGGCACTGATGCCTTCGATACGCTCTACATCGACTGCGAGAAGTTCTCGCAGCATGATTTATACCCAATTTCAGTTGGAGGCGTAAGATAAATTGTGTATTTTTGCAAAAAAAATGGGATCAGAAGTTTACCATTGTGAATATAATGGTGTCAAGTATGAATATAATGGTTTTCATGGTATGACACTTAAACCCACACAGGATATAAAGCATATTAAAGTTTTAGGTTCTGTAGAAGATATATATGGTCATAAATTTGATATAGAAATTATTTCTCCAGAAACGTTTATGAAATCAAATATTGAAAGCGTTTCCATCGAAGAAAATATTAGAGAAATAGGTTGTAGAGCATTTAAAGAATGTAATCATTTGACTTTTGTAAAATGCCCTTCATCATTGAATACAATTAAAGATTCTACATTCTCTCATTATTTTGCCTACTTTTAGGCAAATTATTGTGTCGCCGTCCTGTGGTATTAATTCTGTTCCCATCTTATCTGATTTTATTTTCTTACAAAGGTAAACAATTTTCTGATTCCTTCCAAATTGGAAGTTATTATGTAACCTCCCCCTACCCCCCCTCTTTTCCTTTTCCTGCGCCATTTATGACTTTCGGACGTGACTTAGCTTACATAGGCAATCAATACCATTTGGAAATGAAACTGCTGGACTCCAACGAAATCCGGCAGCTTCGAGATGTGTGTATATTTGAGGTGAATGGGATTGAGGTGTATAGGTAGAGTAGCGAATTTGGCTAGAATTGTCAAATTCCTAAAAAAACAGTCTTCTTTTTAAAAGAAAAGTATTACCTTTGTTCCGAAAAAGTGGAACATGTACCACTTTTTCGGAATGGATGATAGTTAACAGAAGCACTTATATCGACCAATTGATTCGTTATAAAGGCAACGGATTGATTAAAATTATAACAGGATTAAGACGTTCTGGAAAGTCTTTCTTGCTAAAGAAGCTTTTCCGACAGCACCTGTTGAATGATGGTGTTAAGGAAGACCATATCATAATTATTGATATGGAGAGTCGAAAGAACAAGCCATTCAAAGACCCTGACTATTTACTTGATTGGGTAGAAAAGGAAATGAAAGACGATGAAACATACTACATCATTATTGACGAGGTACAGGAAGTGAATGATTTTGTTGAGGTTCTTTCCACACTCTCGGTAACTGAAGGCACTGATGTTTATGTTACAGGCTCTAATTCACGCTTCCTTTCATCTGATGTGGTGACAGAGTTCCGTGGGCGTGGTGATGAAATCCATGTTTGGCCTTTGTCATTCAAGGAATTTATGTCTGTTTTTCCTGGTTCAAAGGAAGATGCGTGGTCTGAATACATTATGTTTGGTGGACTTCCACAACTCTTAACTCAAATTGGCGATGACAAGAAATCCGATTTCTTGCGTAGGCTATACCGTACCGTGTATCTCCGTGACATATATGAGCGTAATGACATTACCTTAAACCCAAAACGGTCATTAGGCCGTTAAATGTGATATTTTATAACTGCTTGCAGTCTTTTGCTTTTTATAAGGCGTCTTTTGTCCGTTTTTAATTCGCAATAGCTTGCTATTACTCATTAAAAGCCAACCAAAATCCACTCTTCTAAAAATCAAAATCCAAGCAAGCCCTAACGACCGATTTGGGTTAAAACCTGAATTTGAAGAGCTTTCAAAGACTGTGGCTTCAAGCATAGGCGCACCTGTCAATGCTCTTAATATTGCCAACACTTTCAAGTCTGTAAGCAACGTTCAGAATATCACGGACAAGACGGTTTCCGTATATCTTGGATATATGCAAGATGCTTTCCTTATTGAGAAGTCTGAGCGATATGACATTAAAGGACGCAAGTACATCGGCTCGCTATCAAAATACTATTATCAAGATATCGGTTTGCGCAACTCTATCATTTCTTTCCGACAAACAGAGCCTACCCACATCATGGAGAATGTCATCTATAATGAAATGCGTATGCGTGGTTGGCTCGTTGATGTTGGCAACGTTGCTCAAAGGGTTAGAAACGATAAGGGACAAAATATCCGTGTCACACTTGAAGTTGATTTCGTCTGCAATAAAGGTAGCCAACGCATTTATATACAATCGGCTTGGAGAATGCCTGATGCCGACAAAATGGAGCAGGAGAAACGTTCCTTGCGCTTAGTGGGTGATTCTTTCCGTAAACTCCTTATCGTTGGTGAGCATACAAAATCGTGGAGCGATGATGATGGAATTCAGATTATCAGCATCTATGATTTCTTGCTTGATTTGTCTTCGACAGATTAATATTGACTTTCACAATACAAACTTTAGGCTTATGGGAGATTATGAAAATTTTGATGCTGTAACTATTCAGCCTACCTTATTTAAAAATACATAAGACGAATGTAGCTGCTGGACTCTAACGAACGGCAGCTTAGTGATATGTGTATATTTGAGGTGAATGGGATTGAGGTGTATATGTGATTGGCTACCAAATAATGTTAATTGGCTACCATTTCGATTGTTGTTTCAATAAAAAGCGTATCTTTGCATAAGAAAGGCTGCACCTCGGCATAAGAAATAAATACATTCATTTCATTCTGCTCTCGGTTTGCACTTTCTTTGCATAAGAAAGGCTGCACCTCGGCATAAGAAATAAATACATTCATTTCATTCTGCTCTCGGTTTGCACTTTCTTTGCATAAGAAAGGCTGCACCTCAGCATAATATTCAAGCAAGCTTGATATTCTGCATTCGGTTTGGATAAAATCCTCACGCTCAGGAGTGAGAATAAATTCTCTCTTCATTCGCTCAATCGGATTTTTGCACTTTCTTTGCATCGTAAACAAATATATTGAATTATGGTTGTAGTTAGCACAAGAGACTTTCGCACTAATCAGACTAAGTATCTGAATTTGGCAAAAGCAGGAGAGCACGTAGTCCTAAAATCGCGTGCTGGCAGTTTCCGCATCTTACCAGATGAAGGAAGTGATACCATTGACGCACCGCGCGACTTGATGAAAGAACTCAGAAACGCTTTGACGGAGGTAAAGGAAGCCATTGACGGAAAACGTAAACTTCAATCTGCTGATAGTTTGCTCGATGAGTTGTAATATTACAGTATCGGTTACTGACGACTTCGCAAAAGAAGCAAAACGGCTCGCTAAAAAATATCCAAGTTTTAAACAAGACTACAAGGAGTTTCTTGAAAGCATTAAGAACAATCCTTTGCAAGGCGATGAGATTACAAAAAAACATACGCAAAATCCGTATGGCTATCAAAGCTAAAGGCAAAGGTAAATCTGGTGGAGCAAGGGTCATTACTTTCAATGTCTTTACAGATGTGGAAAACGGTCATGTGGTTTTCCTTCTTCTCTATGATAAAGAGGATGCTTCAACCGTCAAAGTCAATGTTGTCAAGCAACTTGTGCGAGACATGGGATTTGATATTGAATGAAACAATAAAGGGATGCATAGTCTTCCTCATTTATTTCTTTTGCCCATCCCAAGATATTTAGGGAATATCAGTTAATCACCTATATAAATGACTTAATCCCCAAACTGCCTGATAGGCGTTTGGGGATTAAACCATATACTGACTGAATTGGCGGCAGGACTCTTGCGACATGGAGGCTTGACGCCAAAAATGTTCTGATCGGGGGCAGGTTTCTTATTCCGTCTCCCAGATGTTGCTGCCGAAGTCTTTTGCACAGGCATCGTCGGCATTCTCCTCCAGTATCTTATCAGGCACCTTTATTTTCATACCGTTCGCCGAGAGCGGTGTCAAGCCTTCTGCCTCCAATGGTATTACCTTCATATCTGGTTTTACGTAAATTCTGCTACTCATATTTCTTTCTCCTTCTGCGTTATTTTATCTGTTCGTTGTGATGAATTTCTTTCCGTTTATTATCATTATCCCACCGTTTGCAGTCTTGCAACCAGCATTCAGTTTCATTCCCGACAGCGAGTAGGCGGTTGTAGCACTTGTTGGTGCCGCATACTCAGCGGTCTTTATGGCGTTCGTCTCCCCGTCGATGGTCACAGAGGGCAGCTGGGCACTCCCGTTCACCGTTCCGGCAGCCTTTTTCAGATAACATCTGAAGCCTCTCATCTTCCGGGAATCAGCCAGCGGTTTCGCCAGCGTACCGCCTGCCGTCAGAAACAGTTGCGTGCCATCTGCCGCCAACTCGTACGATCCAAAAGTACCGCAGAGATCCCATTCGCCGCCACCTACAGTCTGTGCGGTGGTACTCTCCACTGTGACGCCCGCAAACGTTGGCTTCTCCACATAATATTCGGACCGCATCAGAAACGGCATGCCGGCATTCAACACGCCCTCTTTCACAATAGAGAACGACAGTTCTCCGTTCTGGTATCCGTCATACGAATACACCTTCGTTTCATTGCCGAAAATCTCCGTTATCATATCCTTGCTCAGGTCGAAGGGCAGACACATGGTATACAACTGAGAGGGGTTGAATGTGCGATTCAGAGCCAACGTCTTGTTCTCGCCGACGATTTCACTAATTGTGCTCTCTACATTCTCGCCTTTCTCGTCAAGCGTAGCGTCAAGCTTGGGGCGGGTGTAGGTGAGGGTGATGGAGGTGATATAAGATTTATCTCCACTTTTTCCACCTGTCTCTATAAATGAAATATTATCGCTGTTTATCGTTGAAACGGTAGCTGTTTTATTGGCATCTACATCAATTATGTTTTCTCTACCTCTATAATTAGCATTGAGATTGGCGATTTTATAACCGTTTGTACCCAGTGTAACAGAGTTTATTAAGGCTGAGTTAGGTACAGAAATATTTATCTGTCCCGGATTATTATACCACTTGTCTAATCTGAGATAAGTGTTTTCCCCTTCATGATAACATATCATTCCACGTAATGAGACGGATAAATCTTGAACTTTAAAAGTAATATCGGTTAGTACACTTTGGTTATTATTTGCGTTATTATTTTTCAATCCAAATGCTCCTTCATTTGTAAAGTTCAATGTCACCGTAACCTCTTCTTTCTCATTCCCCTCTTCTCCCTGGCCATAAGCCAAATCACAGCCTAATGTCCAAAATAGAACAACGAATGTGAATAACATAACGCCGTGTTTTTTCATTTTTCCTTTATATCAATAGTTTGTTGAAATTCAAGATAAATGCCTTACTGCTTCACACTGCCGACCAGAGAGTTCTTTTATAGCTATCACAAATAGTGAACTCTGATTCAAGAGCCAACATTCCTGTTGTCTACTGAACATGAAGCATTTGCAATGCAAAGGTAGCATTTTCCTTCAAGATAAACGCCCATTTTAAGAAAAAAGTATTTCTTAAACCCTAAATATTCCGTAACAATTCTATTTTCCACCTTTCTCCTCACCGAACTTTTTAATCTCATTGGTAAGGACTTCCTCTAATTCTTTCTTTGGCACTATCAGTTGATAGTCAGCCACGCCTATCGGTTTGCCCATGTCTTCGAGAGCAAGCTCCACTTCCACACGATCTTTCTCTGCACAGAGGATGATGCCGATTGAGCGGTTTTCACCTTCGCCCCTTTCAAGACGGTCGAGCAACGAAAGGTAATAGTTCATCTTTCCTGCATACTCAGGTTTGAAAGCACCTATCTTCAAATCGACAGCCACAAGGCAGCGCAAGCCACGGTGGAAGAAAAGCATATCCACCTTGCTCTCTTTGCCGTTGTACTCCAGCACGTGTTGGTTGCCTATAAAAGTAAAGCCGTTGCCAAGCTCCATAAGGAAGCGTGTAATAGCTTTCACAAGTCGGTCTTCAAGTTCCAATTCCAGTATAGGACTTGTCACTCCAAGAAACCCGAGATTGTAACTGCTGCTGAACACCTCATTGGCATATCGAGCTTGCTCCATTGGAAGCGTGCGACTGAAATTATTGTCAACCTTTGTCGCCAACTGCGACTCGTACATATTTAGCTTAATCGCATTGAGTAGTAAGTCGCGGTTCCAGCCTTTTTCGATAGTTTCTTGTGCATAATATAATGTAGCAGAATCATCCAAATTCTTTCCAAGTAGATATACATTATGCGACCACGGCAAAAGTGCAACGGAGCGTTGCACTTTTACATCGCTTCCACAATAGCGCAAATAAAAACGCTTCATATACCATAGATTTCGAGGTGAAAGTCCCATCTTCGGATAGCGTTCTTTCAAGTCTACGGACAACTGGCGTACCACGCCATCCCCATGTCCGCTTTCTACCTTTCGCTCATGAAGCATCTTGCCAATCTCCCAATATGCGGAAGCAATATTGCCGTTAATATGCTTAGCTATTTCCAGTCGTGCATGTTCAATCACTGCAACGGCGTGTTGCAGCATCTACTCGTAGTCTTCACGTTTTATTGGAAGTTGTTTATTATCAGTGTTCATTTTTGATGTTTCTCTTTTTCTGTTGCTGACAAGTTTTTCTCCAGTCTTTTTTCGTTTCGTGTAGTGGACAAAAATACACTAAAGTACTTTAAAGAACAATACCCTACAAAGATACAAAAAAACAATGACGTTTTGGCGCTTTCAATATTAAACTTTCCTAACGTAACTATTCAGCGGTAGGTGCATGACGAATCGTCAAACAATTCGTACATATCTAATACGTATACATACACCTTTTTATGTCCAAATCCTATATTTATCTCTAATCCTTTAATATTAAACGCTTTACAACGCAACTACTTGACTATCAGACACAAAAAAGGGAGGCTTCTAAACCTCCCCAAGTGATTCCGTTGGGATTCGAACCCAAGACCCACGCCTTAGAAGGGCGTTGCTCTAATCCAACTGAGCTACGGAACCGACCGTTTTCGGAGTGCAAAGGTAGTACTTTTATTGTAAACTGCAAAATTTCATAGAGAAAAGTTGCAAGAAAATTGATTTTTCCTTTGATTATCAGATTTTTTCCCACTCCTTTTGCATATTTTTTCGCTCTTTTCTCACTTTCAGCCGAAAAATAACGTATACTTCTTCAGCCCAAAGCGAGAAAAGAACTCAGATAAATCTGTCATTTTTTCAAGAAAGTGACGGTGGCAACAGGACGGAGATTACGTCCTGCTTTACCAGAACTGGGAGGAAACGAGCTCTTTACCTCATTCATACACATTATCTTATTGTCTGTATTTAGGAAATAATAAATTCCATTCGTATTACTAAATATCAGCTCCAAACCCAATGTCTTGAGATTATTATTAATATCGGCTTTATTGTCCATTATATATTCCATCTCCCCTTTTGTCGGCAGTCTCCATCCATTCACTCCTTCTACGGAAAGCTCTGCAATGCCGGCATCAACGGCCTTCTTGACATCAGCCTGATCATCTGCATCAAATACGAGTGAACATTTCGATTTCGGCGCCAAAAGGGTCACAATGGTGATATTGCCAGACACCGCAGATTGCTCCGACTTCAGCACATAGCAACCTTTATATACCGTGCCCTGCTCTGGAGCCGTCTCGTCCACTTTCACATCGCCACCCGTATTGTCGCCCATCTCATTCTCTTTCACGTCGATTGTCCAGGTCTGCTCTCCGGCCCACGACACACCATTGATCAAGCACTTCAGCAACGGTTCTGCCACTCTCTGATAATTCACGGTCATATCCACCTTGTAGTTTGCCGCCAGCGGTTTGTCGCTGACATATCTGAAGGTCTTCACCTTGCCGTCGGTCGTCGTGAAATTGAAAGTCACTACAGGATTCCCCACGCTCTCCATCAGGAATGCATCACACTGCTTCGTCCATTTGCCATCAGTTCCCTTCTCCAGCACCACGTTATAGGCGCCATTCTCTCCGCAATACTCTCCAGCCACGTTGATTCCCTCATACAGAGGACTGACATTCGCCGTTATCGCAGCCACATTCTCCGGCACATCGCTTATCGTCACGTTGCGGAGCATAAACACCTTGCGGTTCATCGTCAGCGTGACGTCCGTTTCCTCACCGTCCGTCAGCACCACCTCACTATTTGCCGCCATTATGTCGCCATGTGCCATTCCTTCTTTCAGCGCCACCACAGACTGCGGAGTAGCCTCCTCCTTTGTCGGCAACGAATAGTTTGCCACATCTGCTCCCGCCACGGAATACACCCGATACGCTCCGGCGGCAAGCTTGAAGTTTGCCACATCCTTTTCCGAAGCCACCGATTTATACGCCACACATTGTCCTGCCGTATCAAATACATACAGGTTTATCGGAGTCGCCACGGTCATTTCCGACGCAGCCCCGCTCTGTCCACGGGCCTTTATCCTGAGTGTCACACCACCCAAGGCGTCATCGCCATCAGCCAAATCTTTTGAACACGATACGAACATTGCCAATACAAGCAGAAAGGCAAAAGAAAAAAGCATTTTATCCTTCATAGAATTATTTTTTATGGGTTTGCGCTAAATTCATCCCGAATCGGTATAATGCCGTTTGGGGGTTAAGTTCCAACAAAAGTAATATTTTTCTACAAAAGCGACAAGAAACACTTCAATTTATTTCTACAAGAAACACCTACATTTATTTCAAATTATCCATCGAAATTCTTAAAGTCCCTATTTTTCCCAATTTTTCTGTACAAAAACCCTTGCCAATTTTGCAACATTAGTTAACAATAAAAGAAAACCAATTAACACTTACAAATAATTTCGATTTGTTTTCATAATGCAATAAATATTTAAATATGCAAACGTCAAATAAGAAAAAAAGATATAATAAACCCATCCAGATCTCTCGAAAAGGATGGGCTGAAAATATCAACTAAGATTTTTTGTCAAACCGAATAATGCATCCGGTGCAATCATCAGGCCTCCAACTGACCGATGATTTCAGTCACCGATTTGCATCCATGCTTGTCAAGCCATTCATTGATGCCGTTCTTCACCTTCACCGTCACCTGAGGATCCAGGAAGTTCGCCGTACCGATTTCTATTGCGGAAGCTCCGGCAAGCATAAACTCAATGGCATCGTTGGCATTGCAGATGCCGCCGAGTCCCACAACGGGAATTCCGACAGCCTTTGCCACCTGCCACACCATGCGCAGAGCAACAGGCTTCACCGCCGGTCCGCTCAGTCCACCGGTATTGATGCTCAGCATCGGCTTGCGCTTCTCTATGTCTATCGCCATTCCCATCAGGGTATTGATGAGCGACACGCTGTCGGCACCCTCTGCCTCAACGGCACGTGCAATCTCCGTAATGTCGGTGACGTTCGGCGACAGCTTGACTATCAGCGTCTTATGATAACTCTTGCGCACGGCTCTCACCACACTGGCAGCTCCCTCGCATGTCACTCCAAACGCCATTCCGCCGTCTTTCACGTTAGGGCAGGAGATGTTCAGTTCTATCGCCGGAATCTTGTCGAGAGCGTCTATCCTTGCCGCACATTCTGCATAATCCTCTGGCGAAGAACCGCTTACGTTCACTATCATATTGGTGTCGATATCCTTTATCTCCTGATATATGTGCTCACAGAAATAGTCAACGCCCTTGTTCTGCAATCCCACACAGTTGAGCATTCCCGATGCCGTCTCTGCCATTCGCGGATAGTCGTTGCCTTGTCTCGGATGCAGGGTGGTGCCCTTCACGATAATGCCGCCTATCTCACTAAGTTCCACGAAATCAGCATATTCCGGACCGTATCCGAATGTGCCTGAAGCTGTCATCACTGGATTCTTCAGCTCCAGATTTCCTATTTTTACCCTTAAATCTGCCATGACAAATCATTTACGTTAAACACTGGACCATCCTTACAAACACACAGGTTGCCGCTCTTCGTGCCTTCCACGCAACACAGACAGGCTCCCACGCCACATGCCATCTTGTTTTCGAGCGACGCCTCACAGCATATACCCTCAGAATGTGCATATTTCGCCACTGCCACCATCATCGGTTTCGGTCCGCAGGTGGAAATCTGGTCAAACCTCACTCGCTGCAGCACGGAATGGTTTGTCACGAAGCCCTTCTCTCCCTCCGATCCGTCTTCGGTAGTGATGCACACCTCACCGTATTTCCTGTATTCATCAAGGAGCAGCAGGTCTTTTGCCGACCGCGCTCCGAGCAGGAACACCGGTGTCATACCATTGTCTTTCAGCACTTTACCGAAATAGAGAAGCGGTGCAACGCCCACGCCGCCGCCGACGAGCAACACCTTGGCACCCTTGTTCTCAGGGATGGTGAACGTGTTTCCCAGAGGTAACATGCAGTTCAGCTTGTCACCAGCCTTCAGCTGTGCCAAGGCACGTGTGCCGTCGCCGATGGCAGCCACCAGCAACCACAGCTCATTTGCTTGATAATCAACGAAGTTTATAGATATCGGGCGTCTCAGGAATGTCGTTGCAGATCCGTCGATGCGTATCTCCACGAACTGTCCTGGTGCCATTTCGGGCAGCTTCTCCGCATGGGTCAACTTTATCAAGACGTATTTGTCGTTGATATGGTCCACCGAAGAAACAATCAGGTCTAAAACGTATTTTTTCATCAGTTCCATTTATAAGTTTCGGCAAAATTAGGCAAAAAATCCCTAATATCTACCGATAAGCTCACATTATTATCCGCAAAGCCGCCAAAAAGCCCATTATCCCCAACCGATAATCAGTACGTGATTGGGGTCTGATTATTCAGAAGAGCGAGATAATCACTTCTTCGGCACGAAACTTTCCCACGTCTGGTCATCGTAAAACACTCTTATTTCAGTTATCCTCCGGCGCTCCTTCTCCTTATATACGATGTCCGTGTGTACGGGCGACTTTGGCTGCTGCCTCACGTTAGTAGCGAAAGCGTTGCCCATCGGGGCGCTCTGCTGCGATGTTGCCCCCGCATTTCCTTCAGCATCTCCGAAGTCGAGCATCTGCTCACCGGCCATACCACTCTCCTGTGGGGTAGAGGAGGAGTCATCCGCCGACGCTTCGTCAACGAACATCATTCCTTTTCCAAACATGAGCCAGTCGAGACTGATGTTCGGAAATTTCGACTTTATAGAGTCCACGGTGTTCAGAGTCGGTTTTGTACGTCCCTGAAAAATTCCACTCAGTGTGGCAGGAGATATTCCGAGGAAGTTTGCAAACGTCTGTTGAGTCATGTGCTGCGCTTCCATCAGCTGTCTAATTCTGTCCTTCATTTTCTTATCTTATAGTAAAAATAGGGGTTGTAGCCCTGATTTTGTTTGACTTTACAAAGGTAAATCAAAAAAATGGAATACACAACAAATGTAGAATATATTTTATTTTCTAAATATTAGATTTCTAAATGTAAATTCGTAAAATCAAATCTTTAAACTCAGGTTTTTAGGTTTTGAATTTGTAAATGTGAATTTTAGGAAGCTAAACGTCCGGAAAGCCTTTGTTTACGGGATTTTCGGAATTAACTGGCTGTGATTTGGTTATTTATATATGTTTAGGGGCGTAAATAGGGAATATACATTATTTTTGTAAGATATTTTGTATAATTCACCCTGTCAGCTACTTTAAAAGTATAAAACTCATTGGTTTTCAGTGATTTATAAGGCTTATTTTATTCTGTATAATAATTCGTGTGAATTTTAATATTTAAATATTCGGATATTGATATTTGAATTTGATTTAATAAAATGTATTCAAGTTTTCAAATGTATAAATCACATTTACTAAATTAAACTTCAATGTTTTAAAATTTAAATCTTTGAATTTCACAAAGATATATCAAAACAATTGTTAACGCTGAATTTAAAGTCATTTTCAGAGTCGTTTTTTTTCAAAAACAAAAGGATTCCGAACCAGGGGAAAGTAATGTCAGAATCATGCTATTCTCATGATAGGAAAAATCACGCAAAGCCCTGATTTCAAGCGGAAATAAGGATAAAATTCATGTTCGTGAAAATCATTTCTTTTTACAAAATATGCACCAAAAATGTAAAAAAACGCATCATTTCGGGGTGCAATATCATAAAACAGCATCCCCTCACCACCCGAAAAACGGTGATGAGGGGACATATATATATAAGGTGTAACCATTTCTGGCAGAAAATTCTCTATTCCCTGCTCAATGCATGATAAAGAAAATCAACTCCTGCAGCAGTTCGCCGGTGGGAGTATTCGGATTGTCGAGCCCCTTGCACTTGGTGTCAGCCTCACGGATTTTGTCAATTATCTGCATCACTTTCCCACCACTGTAGTTTCTCATTCCCAGCATATACTCCTTGGCGGCCCATGGTCCGCGCAGGTCGAGCCACCTCGCCACCTCGGCATCATTCTGTCTGTTGGGAGCGTAGTAGGCAAGCATGAGATTCTGGAAATACGAGAATATCACCGGTATCAGAGCGAACGCCCCGCCTGTTTTCGGATTGCTGTCAAAATATTTCAATATCAGGTTCGCCTTCACCACATCCTTCGCTGCGATGGCGCTTCTCAGTTCAAAGGCATTGAAGTCTTTGCTGATGCCGATCCTCTTCTCCACCATCTGCGGCGTGATGCGCGTGTCTCCCTCTTCCAGCGAGAGCAGCAGTTTGTCAATCTCTCCCGTCAGCCTGCTGAGGTCTGCCCCGATATGGTCGGCAAGCATCTGCGCCGCCTTGTTCTCTATCGTCACCTTTGTGCGCTTTTTCAGATATGCCTCAATGAATGGCGGCAGTTCGTAGTCTCGCTTTTTCTTGCTCTCAAACACCACTCCCGCATTCTTGAATCTCGTCAGGATCTTCTTCCGTCCGTCAATAGTACCGTTTTTATAACACACCACGAGCACAGTCGTCTTTGCCGGTTTTTCCAGATAACGCTCCAGCTGATCCCAGTTTTTTATGTTCTGCGCCTCCTTCACTATTATCACCTGCCTCTCTGCCATCACGGGATAGCTCCTCGCCATGTCTGCCACCTGGGCTCCCGTCACATCGGCTCCGAACACTATCTGCTGGTTGAAATCTCTCTCTTCGGGCTTTATCGCATGCTCCGCAATGAAGTCTGCAATCTGGTCGATGTAGTAAGCCTCCTCCCCCATCAGCAGATACGACGGTGCGTAGTTGCCGGCCTTCAGATCCGACATCACGCTCTCAAAAGTCATTGTCGCTGTTTTCTCAGCCATACTATATTATTTAACTATTTTATACATTATCATTTTCGCTGCAACATTTTTCTATTTGTATAATAATGTTAACAACAAAACATCCTTACCCTCTCAAGAATGCCATCAAACTGTTCGTCGCCAATACCATTCCCGTGAACACGGAATTTTGAAGCATGGTCAATCACTGCTCTTTTCCGACATCTCATATTTTGAGATTCACGAAATATCATTACTTTTGCATTGCCATAGACACGAGCCGCCGCCTTTGCGGGTCATCGTCTCACAAGGATGAAGTCTCCCGTCATGGGCCAACCGTCCCTGTCGTGTCATGGCAACGATATCAGCAAGACGCATTCTGATTGCAAAATTAATAAAATGAACCGATTAAACCTACCTCCTTACGAAATAAAAACGCGCCAGCAAGATGGCAGACAGTATATCCTCGACGTATTGCGCAGGAAATTCATAGCGCTGACTCCCGAAGAATGGGTGCGCCAGCATTTCATCCATTTCCTTGCCGACCACAAGGGCTACCCCACTGCCCTCCTTGCCAACGAGGTGGAGCTGACCATCGGCGGCAAGAAGCTGCGCTGCGACAGTGTGTTGTATTCCAGGGATCTGAAGCCGCGTATGATAATAGAATACAAAGCGCCGTCGATAGCTATCTCTCAGAAGACCTTCAACCAGATCTTCGCCTACAACACCCTACTCCACGCCGACTACCTGGTGGTGAGCAACGGCATCAGCCACTACTGCTGCAAAATCGACTATACCAACCGTTCCTACTCCTTCCTTAGCGACATCCCTCGCTATGAGGATCTATAACTGACAACGCACACGCATAAAACATTTTCCTCAAAAAAAGTATCATAGTATCATTCTTGGCCACCGCCAAGCCCCTAATACACTATAGACTAACGACTTAACCCGATGATACTTTTCTGGATATTTTACAGAAAAGTATCACAGAAGTATCATAGAAGTATCATGCCTTTCGGCATCCCATATTTTCCCCCACACCAGGGGGAAGACATCCCCACATTAGGGGGTTCTGTTCCCCACGGCGTGGGGGAATCCGAGGCCAATATTTTACGAATTACAAGTCTGTATTTTAGAGATTTCAAATTTGTGCTTTACGAATAGCAAGTCTATGTTTTATGAATAACAAGTCCATGTTTCACGAATAACAAGTCTATGCTTCACGAATAACAAGTCCATGCTTCACGAATAACAAGTATATGCTTTATTCATGAAATGCCGGTTGTCCTTGTCATTGTTTATTGTTTTGTTTGGGCAAACTTTCCCACCAAAGAAAGTTTACGTATGATCTGGAAGACAAAGGGAGTGCCCATGGGCACTCCCCTTTATCCCAAATCGGCCATTAAGGCTTGCTTGGATTTTGATTTTTTAGAAGAGTGGATTTTGTTTGGCTTTTAATGAGTAATAGCGAGCTATTGCGAATTAAAAACGGACAAAAGACACCTTATAAAAAGCAAAAGACTGCAAGCTGTCATAAAAAAATAAAGTAAAACGTCCTAATGACCGTTTTGGGTTTATCACAAATATCAATTCAATCTTTACGCTCCATGAAACAAGTATTCCTCCTGCACCTTCTTCGTAAGATGGGTGAATAGAGTGTTGAGCAGCTGCTTGCTGAAGTCATATGCGCGCTTCTGCATGGCGATGCCGGCAGCCGTGAGAGCCTCAACGGCATTGTCGGGAGCTTCCTTGCATGTGGCGAGATATTCCTTCTCTATCTTCCGCTGCGTCTCGTCAAACTCAGTCTCAAGTTCAAGATATGCCTTCTTTATTATCGGGGCAAAATAGTTGTAGTCTGTCATACCCAGGGCGGCAATCTTGCGGAAGGTCCAATAGGCGGAATAGTCGTCGCTTTCGCTATTGGCACGATATGTATACCTCTCGTCCACCTCCGTAGCTCCCTGATAGAAGGGGATGAACACGCTGAGGTCTGCCATACCAAACGCCACGTATGTCACTTCGCCAATAGCCGTTGGCAGCTCCGGACGCACCTGCATGATATGCGTCTGCGTAGTACGGAAGATACTTACCGGGCGGTATGGCTCCTTGCCGTTGGAGTGGAGGTAAGGGTCGTGGTCGGTATTGTCGTAGTGGAAGCGGAAAGCCTTGCGCAGGTCTGCAAGGGATATTTTCCTTTCAGCCTCGGCAAACACAGGGAAAGTGTTTTTCTCCACATCGTTCTTTATAGCTGGCGAGAACATCCGTTGCAGTCCCCACACACGCGGATAGTTGTATGTAGTATCGAGTTTCTCGTCTCTCGAATAAGCCTCATGGAAATCAAAATCACCGTCGGCAGGATTATACAACCCGTTCTTCTCTGCAAACTCTATCAGATCTGCCGATGCCAGGAAATTCTCCTTGTCGTCGGGGTCATACTTGCGGTAGCGGCTCTGGTTTCCGGTCACGAAATACTTGTCCTTTGGCATCCTGCACGCCAGCCATCTGTGTCCGCCGGCATTCTCCAGATACCAGGTTTCCTTGGCATCTATAAAACCGATGCCGAAACCTTCCGCCGACCCGTATTCCTCAATCAGCGCTCCCAGTCTCTCCACGCCCTCACGGGCTGTATGCACATAGGGTAAAACGATGTTGTAGGTACAGTTCTCCGCCAGTCCGTCCTCCACATACGGGTCAGCCTCAAGAGCCTTCTCGCTGCTGAAGATAGTCTCCGTGGAGCTCATTCCCACTCCTGCCGTGTTATATCCGGCGCTGCCCCACTCTCCCGGATATGTATAGTCCGGCAGACCGGTATAGCCGAGTGCTTTCTTCGGCAACGGACAACGGAACTTGCTGTCCTTCGCCACGAACTCCTCCTGTCCGTCGTCAGTATCCCTGTGCACCTCCACGTTGATAGCCATCAAAGCGTCGAAATCACTTGAGCGGCACAGATATCTCGCACCGTCCACACTCTGTTCCTCCCCCACGATAATCGTAGTACATTCAGAAGGAAGTTTTCCAGAAATCTTTTCTTTCTCCATAGTCCCTGTTTATTTTAATATATGGTTCTATAGATGCAAAAGTATATAAAAACAGAATAACACGAAACAAAAAGACATATTAAATATGTATAAAATAGAGAAATACTTTGCTCTACCATGACACTATTCTGACATTTTTTCATGTTTACGAGTCGTAAAACGTACAAATTGTCAGACACCAACCCTTGCAAAGCCATTGGCACACATGTTGCGATATGCCCTAATGAAAGCCGAAAGCCTTGAAGCTTGAGGCAAGAAAAAAACATAAAACAACAATCAGAAGTCCCGACGGATCCGCATGGTGAAGGGAGGACGAGAAAAATAAAATTTGGAGGTATTCACTATGTTGATGGTTCGCAGAAACAACTATTCTAATTGGTTAGACAAATTCTTTGATGACTCACTTTCCGACACCGAGCTGATGCCGCAACGCAACACTACGGCTCCGGCACTCAACGTGAAGGAGACAGCCGAAGATTATATTATGGAAATGGCAGTTCCTGGACTGGAAAAGGAATGGGTGCGCATTAACGTCACCAACGAGGGACTTCTTCATGTTGCCATCGAGAACAAGATGGAACACAAGGAGGAGAACAGGGACAGCCACAAATCTCGCCACATACACTATCTGCGCCGCGAGTTTGCCTATGGCAACTACGAGCAGAGCTACACTCTGCCGGATGATGTAGACCGCGACAAGATCAGTGCCAGCGTTGCCAACGGCATCCTCACAATCACCATTCCAAAGACTACTCCAGAACAGGAGGCTAAGGTGATGAGGAATATAGAGGTTAAGTAATACCACTAAACCCAAATCTGTCATTTGGGTTAAAATAAGGACAAGCCCCATACTTTTGTTATCAAGGCAAAAGTATGGGGCTTGTTTTATACATAATTTTCGAGTGGCAATAGATAAATTTGTTGTTATAGCTCTTCAATCTCTTTATCATCCTTTTAATCTTCTTTTAATTAGGGTCTGCTGAATTATTATCATTATCTTGTTAAAATTTGCATTTACTATATTTAAGATTTTGACAATAACATTTTAAGTACTTAACTCACAACACAATAGATTTTATACAATCTATCATATAGTCAATATCAGCCACAGTATTATATTTTCCTAGCGAGATTCTTATAGTTCCATTTGCCAAAATCTCGTCAAGTCCAATAGCTCTAAGGACATGCGATATTTGCGTGTTTTTACTGTCACATGCCGACCCTGTAGACACACATATTCCTTTTAAATCGAGTCGATGCAACAAAACCTCACCATCATAACCAGGAAAAGAAAGACTCACATTGCCAACAATATGTTTTTCTGTTCCATTACGAACATATTTTACACATTCCTCATTCAACCCCTCAATCAATCGGTTTTCCAACCTGTTCAGATGCTCTAAATTCTCATTCATATGGCTAACATTCTCTTCCAAAGCTTTTGCCATTCCAACAATGGAAGCTACATTCTCAGTACCTGCCCTACGTCCAAATTCTTGTGCACCACCATTTATCAAGGAAGGCCATTCTATCCCTTTCCGTATATATAAGAAGCCTATTCCTTTTGGACCATTAAATTTATGCGCTGAAGCCGAAAGCATATCTATCCCCATTTGATGAACATCAATAGGCGTGTGTCCAACAGCCTGTACTGCATCTGTATGAAACAGCCATCCTCTTTTATGCGCAACCTCCGCCAATTCCGAAATTGACTGTATCGTGCCAATCTCATTGTTGGCAAACATCACAGACAGCAAACCTTGCGGGACTTCCATACTTCGTTCTGCTTCACTTATAGAAACGACACCATCCGAAGATACCGGCAAATAACCGACACAAGCACCATCCTCCTCAACCAATTCACAAGGACGCAATATCGCATGATGCTCAATAGTCGATGTAACGATAGGCAGATTACGTCTTGCAGCTCCGTTTATAACCCAATTGTCACTCTCCGTCCCACAAGAAGTAAAGAATATTTCTTCCGGCAAAGCCCCTATACATTCCGCAACAGTCTCTCTCGCTTCCCTTAAAGTCTTCTTGGGCAAACGTGCAAAAGAATAAAGCTGAGAGGCGTTACCATACTCATTAAAGAGATATGGCAGCATGCTCTCATAAGCTTTTTCACTTAAACGCGTTGTTGCGGCATTGTCCGCATAAACAAGTTTTCTCATAATCACCTCACAATCAACTAAAGAGTTTGCATCCTTCTTCTTTGAACTCCTCTATTTTGTCAAGGATGTCCTGCACATCACATCCAAGATAATCTGCTAGACAATCCATGCAGTAGAAATTTTTGCCATCCTCACCAAGCAATTTTTTATTGATACCAATAGTGTCTTTATCAAGGTTCTTCTTTCCACATGCAATACAATTATATATCTTACTCATAATCACGAATTGTAAACGTTGGTACATTCTTTCCTTTATACTGCAAGTCGATCATACCCATTTGACGGACAATAATCTGTCGCATTTTTTTTGCTGGAGTCAGGCAGTAAGTATTAAACTCTGACGGTTTGATATCATTTTCTGAACGTACATTTGGGAATAAAAGTTTCATGTATGCAGTCGCTATACGCTTTATTGCCTCAGTATCTCGAGTGTCTGCATTTGACGGATAATCCACTATCTTATCTACAATGGCTCTGTATGAAATATCGTTACGCAACAAGTGCATAATTGTAGAAAAATACTCAGAGTTCAAAGCCCATCCTGAAATTTTCAGTCCCTCATTCATTCGTGGAATATCCCATCCCTTTATGAAACCATGTATACGGTCCATCAACGCACTTGTTCTGAAAAGCAAAGGCAAATCCTCAAACATATTCTGGTATTCATCCATTTTATCCTCATCTATATTGCCAAGCATCACAAAGCCTGCATCTGCGACATCGTCCTTATCGCCTATTTTAACCGTTCCTTGCTCCATATACCCCTGAAGAGTCTGGGTCATCTCATTAACATTGTCGAACTCCACTTTCTGTATCTCATCAAAAGCAATATAATCGTGATAAAAGACAAGGCCTTCCTCACGTCGAGCCAAATCATAAAACAATTTTGCACGTGTCATCTTTCCTGCCGAAAGATAACCATAGCGACTCACTCCGCCATAAAGGTACGATTTACCTGTTCCCTTAGGAGCAAGCTCTATAAGGTTAAGTCGTTTTTCTACAAACGGAAGCAAGCGTGTAAGCATTGCTAATTTCTGATGTTCATTCTCATAACCACCTGCATTATAGTCAATCGCACCAAGCAACACGTCAATCCATTCATGTACAGAAAACTCTTTCCTTACATCCTTATAATAATCAAGGTCTATCTCGTATGGGCAAAAATTCTGAAAGCTAATGAGTTTTATCTTACCTTTCATCTTTCCTTCAGGGTAACGATAGCCAAGCTCTATAACCCCCCATGTCTCCTTAGCCTTGACCAAATCATCCTTACATTCATCCCACACATTGGGGTCTATGATCGTCTCCTTATTGCCTAGTCCAAAATCTGGCAAAGAAAACGACACCTCATGCGTGGTTATGTTGATGTCTATAGAGATCCGCGTAAGCAATTTCACTCGCTCGTTTTCTACAACTATACGGTTCTTTATACCTATCCATTCTGTTTTTGACGGAATGTAAGTCTTAACAAAATTGGCAACCTCCTCAACATCAAACTGTCCATCTTCATTCTCAAACATCTTCAGCAACCAGTCACGAAGAAACGACGGTAGTTTCAAGCCTTTGAAAAAATTACTCTCCTTCAAATCCTTAAACACTACCATATCATCGAAATATTCTCTTAGCTTCTCTTCCATATATTCTTCTTACAATTAAAAGAACTTACGTTCGGACGCCCCCTCTTTCTTTACCTCAAATTCCATGTCATTGGCAATAAGAGACTCATCCTCATACACGTTGAACTTGTAAATTCCAACAGTTTTGACTTCCGGCATTTCTGCAATATATTGATAACTTATATCTGTCTTTGCTAAAGCGTAGAATTTGCCATTTACGGATACTGCAAGATTGTCAGAATCTATATCAACAAACAGTTTTAATCTTGCCTTTTTCTTGAAACTTACCATAATTGGTTTATTGTCAGTAAGACGGCAAGTAATGTTTTTGTTGACCTTACTTATAGTAATCACTGGCACAGTAACCTCTTCTATTGTCGCTCCACCATGCACCTCAACCGAAGCCTTGCGGCCACCTTTAAATCTGTCATAATTGGCAAGACTCCAAAAATCATTTTCCTCTGTCGCATACTGAGGTTTCTCATCTATATCCGTTTTTGGACAACAACGCCCTGAATGCACACCTTTTTCAGACACTTCCCATTTGTTTTCCTTCTCGCTTATCACAGCAAGACGAGAAGCACCATGGTCAGAAATAATGTATGCAGTTTGTCCTTTCTGCAACGTTTTCAGATGTGCAACAAGCTCGTTCAAAATGTCAAGTTCCCTAACGATATGTATCGGCAATTTGGTGTTCTCATAATTGTATGTCTCCACCCCGCCATGCTTCAGCTCGTCAAGTTCCTTCTTATTATAGGTTTTACATCCAGCCACCTTGAACTCCGCTTCAAACTCGTTATTGAAACATGTTATTGAAGGCAGGTTACACCTTGCAATATCTGCATGAAAGTCCAAACCTACCTCATAACATCTATTTTGCATAAAGCCCATGTACTCAGCCCCCATCGCATCAATGAAGTACAACGCAGATTTATCCTTATTCTTCTCCAACTTATCAACGTACAATGAACGTGATTGCAACCATACATTATACTGACGTTTCACCGACTGCTCCTGTACCATTTTCGCCATTTCGTCGGTAATGAAGTTCGTTAGCTTGCAAAACTTATACTGTGAGAAATACCTATTCAGATAGTCATTGTTATAATTATACGGTTTAAGATATGCAGACAAATCTGCATATAAATCTGGCAGAATCTTAGTCAAGATGTCCAAAGGATAACGATACTTGCCTATAAGCTCAACCATCAATTCCTTTTCCTTCCGTGTATTGTCAGTCAAATAGTATATGCCTTTCTCCTGCTTCTCATACACCTGCTTGCAGTAACACTCCAACTCATCATTATACTCACTAAACTTTGACACAATAAGCTTCCGCTCATCATACAAGCCCTTATATTCCTTGTCCTCAACACGGAAAGATAACAATGCATCAAATATATTTGATATAAAATCGCTGTATGTCTGCGAAACAGAAACTACATGTGACAAGTAGTTATTTCCCTTGACTCCATTTATACGCAAAGCAAGAAAATAAGCCCAACGCTTCATACTGTCAAAGTCTGCAAAACCACTTATTGCATTTGCAAGATTCTGCACTCCACCAAAGTTTGCTGAGACAAATAGGCTCCAGTCCTCATTAGATTCATCTATACATTTCAGAAGCCAAGTCCATTGCTCGTCAGTGCCAAGACTCCTGTCAATGAAACTAAACTCTGAATAACGGTCCCTCAGCACTTGGTACTCAGAAGAATATTCTTCTATATCGTACATCGAATAAGGATAATCACGTTTTGTCTTGCTGGTTATAATACTAATCACGCCACCATTGCCACACTCAAGAAGTTTCAACAATCTGGAAAGATTATTGACTCCTTTTATACATGCCTGTGCAGAATCAGCCAAACATGGTTTCACAAAAAACAATGTGGTTGGTTGCAACTTCTCACCATCCACAATAGATATTCTTCCTGAAGACAAAAGACGTGAGTCCATGTGATTAAGGACACACGAGCAATTCAACGTAAGAATAACAAGTTTCCCGCTACACGAAAGATCAAGCATCTGTCTCAAACAACTGCGTAAGGATACTTCACCCTGCAATTTAAGGTAAAACGACAACCCCGTAAGGAACACGACACCGCCAATGGTGGACAGGCAGTATTGCAATTTATCCATAACCGGCAGCCCCTCGCCATTACAAAACGAAGAGACATCCTTAAACACATTAATGCCACTACCTACATCATAATGCTTAACCATTTGATTGTAGACTTGCACATTAGGCAAATCTACAATAATAGGTTGGTGTTTGTCTGAATCTTTATATTTGTCTATTCTCCTTATTACCTCTTCGTACTTCATAAGCTATGACGAATTAGTTATTCTTTAAAATCTGAATACCAACTTTCATATTGTTCTTTATCAGTTCCTTCAGGTATTTCTTCACTTCATCAGCAGGCATCATATCAATATTGTGTATTGCTTTCTCGCAACCAGTTGCATTATATCTTGCTTCTGCAATTTTTTCTATCAATCCATGCACTTGCGGATTACCCATCCAACTATAAGCACTTTCAGTAGTATGACTTGCAATATAATCACGCACTTCCTTTGCATTAGGCAAAAGAACCGACATGTCAATAAGAAATCTTTCGCTGAAAGCCTTGTCCTTAGCATTCTCATCACAAAGTTCATCCCAATGAGTAAACTTGTCAAGAAACGTAAGGGCCTTATCTATGTCTTTGTCCGACGGATTTGGATTATTAATGATACCAAACACTATACGACACTCTGCCAACTCAGTATCTGGTAACATTGCCAAAATAGGCATTTTGTTTATGTCACTCCATTTGCGTGGCGACTCGGTACCGGTCTTTTCTTTCCATATAGATTTAAGACGTATTGAGCCTAGCTCCTTTCTATATTGTGCCACAGTATCGCCTACCATATTGCAATATGTAGCATTGTCCATACAGAAGCATCCACCTTGCAGTTTGCCAAATACTTTCTCTTTGTCGGCATCGTTGAGATTTTGAAGATAGAAATCGCATGACTTGCAGAACACGTCAAACTGAGAGATGTAGAACGAATTGAACAAGTCTCCAAAGTTTTCTATCTGTTCAAGAAACAAAATTTTCTTGTTATCCTGCAACGAGCCGTGCATTTTCAGTTCTTTCAGGAGTCCAAACAAAGGCAACAAGTCGTCCACATCATTCTTGATGGTTTCGTAAGCAAGTTTTATGTTGTCTATCTTCTCCTTCCATGCGCCAATAGATTCCTTATAGCTCTTGCATGAACCAAGCAGTTTGCCTGTTGCCTCTGTTATCTGATACTCAAGGATTACGGCATCTATCTGTTGATTTACCGTCTCACGCTTCCAGACCCAGTTAGCCTCACCTGCATCAAACTTCTTCTTCAAGCAATTAATGTACTGTCCATTGTCGCCTATGGCTTTTGCCAACATTGGCAATTCACCATCATTGTAACGGTCAAGATATTTCAACATTCCTTTCTTGCAATTCTCTTCCGTCAGAAGATTGTGCAAGTCTCCTGCAGCGCAAGGATTAGCCATATAAGCACGACCTATCGCATTTGCTATTTCCGTATCCGACTTGTCTGTCGTATTGTTTGCCAAATCCTGATAATTTTCAATAAGGTTTTTGACTACACTCTCGGATGACATTAGCTCCACATTGCAAAGTATCTCCGCCACTGTCCATATCGGAAAATAAAGACTTTGCTTCATCTTTCCGCGTATACGATCGCGAGCAGCCTCAACAGACGAGCAGCTTGTCTTTGCTATGTCGAAGGCCATTGACGTACCTTCGATGAAAGACTTTTCCTCTGGAGTCATCGTCACAATGAACTTGTCGCGATAGCGGTTATTAGGTGTATTGTCATTCTTTATAACCTCCTCCACCATTTCCTTCATCTTCTGCAACGACATGTTATCGCTTGAGAGTCCGTCACTCCACGAATACTTGTCATCAACATATTCCTTCAAGAGGAAGCCCATGAAGAAAGCCGTCATATTGCAAGGCAAGAATCCATACGGTGCATCTTTCAGAAAATCGTATATGGTACGAATGGATATTCGGCCTTCCCTATCCATGATGCCATCAACGTATTCCTTAAGTGCCACCTTGATTCGCGAGATAGGGTCGGCAGGATGTTCTGTCCAATAATTGGGATTATCCCAGGCTTTGGCAAGCATAGTGCTAAGCTTGGCATTGTTGTTATTGTATGTACTCTTAAGCACACGGTTCACACCGCACTCTACGCCAACCTGCAAACTGTTGGCAAACCACCAGTTGTTTATCGACTTATAGTTGCATTCAAGCGACAATGAGAAGCGCTTTCTGTCGAATGTGCGCAATTCCTCGCCCAAGGCATCCATACTGTTGAATGTCTCTCCTTGCGGATTCTCCTTAGTATACAGCACAAACTGTCCTTGGCGTATCCTTGTGCGCCATTCTGTGAGTATACTGTTGCCATATTGGTTGTACTGCGCTGACTGAGCGTTGTCCTTGCCGGTATAGTAGGAAGAAGTTGCCATGTTTGTTACCCATTCCTCAAACTTTTCCTCCGTAAGTGGAGTCTTGCCAAGGTCTACAAAAATAACTTCATTGTCTTGGTTCTTCTCGCGTATTTCCCTTATCTTCTTTACCATTGCCATACTCTCGCTAGCTGTCTTTGAAAAGCATGCAACAATATAGAAATGGCGATTATCGTCGGCTGCATTGTTGATATTCTTCTTTGCAACAATATCAAAATCTGTGCAAGCGGTATACTCCACCTTAAAGCGTAAACGCAAGTCCTGCGGAATTTCAATAGTATCATCAAGCTGTCCTCCTTTTATTATACTGCTTGTTGTGCGACTTTCAAACTCTGCCTTTTTCTTGTCTATTTGGTTGGCATCCATCTCTCCCGTAAGCACAGAGTAAAGGAAAGATCCATCTTTCAAAGTCTTCTTGTATATAATCTTGTCACGTACAAGTTTCTCGGCACATTTCACAGCTTGTCCATCTTCCAAGTCGGAGCCTTCAAACGAGAGGTTCAGATTCTTCTCATTTGGTAAGAATATCTCCACCTGATCGCCGGCACTCAGCGACATAGCCTGAAACAGCAATATTGCCTTCAACACTTTGCATTCCTCTTCATCCAACTGTTTGGATAAGTTCGAGAAGCGGTCGAGTATCTGACGTATATTCATTGAGAGGTCATTCTTGCCGTTATCATAGAAGAAGCCCCACAGCAAGTCAACCGTCAAGAACGGATTGTCACTCAATGGTCCGAAATTGTCTATGTACCACTGGAAACCTTTCAAATCTTCGTTGCCACCATTCTTTATGAAATCGAACATACTGCGCTGATTGCTTGCAAACGATGCCGAGATATGCTTCAGCAAACAAGCTGCATAAGGATGTATAGGCAAAATACCACGCAGTTCCTTGTCGTCGATACCCGCACTTTGCTTTATGCGCTTACGCGACTCTATGGTGCGCTCTTCAAGGTCGAAAAGTATCTCGTTCCAGTCCTTGCTTACAACAGGATCGTCTACTACTTGCATGGCTGCACCCATCAACTGGAATGCCATATTCTCGGGCAGTTCTATAATGCACGTAGGTTTTATGAATCTTCCAAGAATCTTTGGCTTGTCGGAGTCGGCATCATCAATACCAGCCTCGCTGCGATGGGTAACCGGAATGAAGCAGAAAGGCTCGGTCTGACTGAAATCCAAGATTCGCTGGAATCCTGTCAGGCGATGGGCATTGTTGCTGAAATATTCCGTAAACTCGTCCCATATAAACACAAGAGCTTTCAGATTGTTTGCATGGATAACCTCTGCAATCCAGCGCACCATCATCTCACTGTCGAGCGTGAAAGCCTTGATGTTCTTCTCGTTTGCTACACGGAATATCTTGTTCATCAAAGTCAATAATGCCTGTCCTGTGTACTCACCAAGGTGGTTCACAATGTCGTCAACACTGTCACCTGCGAACAACTCCTTATAGCTGCCCTCCACATACACGCCAAAGCTCTGCTTGTTCTCGCTATCCGATAGATATTTTATGATGCCATCCTTCAATGCGTTTGGTCCGGCATTTGTTATGCCAGCATCGTAAAGCGCATTCTCTATGCTTTCCTGCATTACAAGAAAGAGGTCGTTGTCGCTATGTATCTCTGAGGAGCCATAGCGATGTACGGTAACAACACGCCCCTGCGACTTGACGGCAAGCAGTTTGTTACAAAGGTCTTGGTCGAGACCAAACGTTTTGAAATAAGCCTCAACATCAGCATTGTCGGCATCAAGCAAATGCTTAAGTGTAAGGACAGCATGCGACTTGCCTGTACCATAGGCTCCCTCCACCCATATGTTCAGTTTCTGCTTACGCTCCAGAACATTCACCATCTGCTTCAGAAGTTTGACAAATGTCTCGTGAGGGTAATACTTCTTCCACAGGTCGGGTTCTTTCTTTATCACGTCCTCGTTGACGGCAGGAAAGTAGTCGGGGTCTATATTGAAATACTTGCGATAGATTTCCATATTATTGTTTTTTATTATTTAAACAGGTCGAGCACATCCTGTGCCGTCTTATCTTCCTTCAGATTAATGTTGTCAAGGTCGAAGGTGAAGGTGACGCTAATAAAATCAGGATGATTGATAGCCAACCCTTTGAGTATCTTCTTCATTTCCTCTTCCTCTATGCCAAAAATTCTAACAGGACTTACACCATCGCTGTTTACATTGTCGTCGTAAAGACGCGACATTGTAAACTGGTAATAGCCGTCACACGCCTCGGCAAACTTGTAAAGACTGTACAAAACAACTTCGGGCGAGGGGGTGAGCCAAGGGGTACGAACAAAACGAGTTCCACCTTCATCTTTCGTTGATTTCTCAGAGTAACCGAAACCAACTTCGTTTAATGGTAAAGCTGAGATTCTTTTCAAAGCTGCAGGTATGGACTTCAATGCACTATTACTTACACCTTCTGTTGTACTCAATGTATTAACGATAGAACTTTGTGCAATGACTTCATTAAATCCAAAATGGGATATGTACCAACCTACTTCCGGAGTATATGCCAAATTTGTCAACATTAATGCCCACACATTAATGTCTTCAAGATTGCAATCTCGAAGCATACCACCAAGTCTCGTTTCTGTATCCCCTATGACAATACCTGAGTCTCGCAAGAATCGGTTAAAAGCAGGAACCTGATTATTACCTAATGAGCATTCCGTCTTAAAACGTTCTCCCAATTTAATATACTCACAGAACCATTCCATCTTTGGTCCATGAGCTGCATAACAGTCTATTGATTTTTTCTTGTTCATACTTCCTAAACCTTTAGATAACCACAATGATTTATATACATAACATCCTGTATCAATTTCCAAACATTTTCCACATTTTATGCACTTATCTGATATGGACAACTTACCATTATCATCAAACGAAAGATTGCCATATTTGCAATTAGCCATGCACACACGGCAAGAAACACAATAATGACTTTTTCTACATACAATTCTTAGTCTTTTTAGAAACAAAGATCGAGAAGGAGTATTGTCATTGTAGGTACTAACACACATATACCCATCTTGAATTTTATTTACATCTATACAGTATTGCTCACCATGAACATCTATTGTTACCGTACCATTAGTTTCATCTATCGTATAAATGCCGATTGTTTTCAACCATTGTAACCAATCATTATTTGTATCCTTAAACGTAATTACCAGCTTATGACCTATTACAGATTCGTCATAATCCTTTGGAGCTATTGATAAGTCGCGTCCATTCTTCCTTGCTTTCCAACCATTATTTTCTATATAACTTCGGATTCTATCTTCTCGTCCCCTATCTGTAATATCCAAATCGTGTATAATATCCAACAATGGTTGTGTTGACTCATTATAACACAAATTATTAAGATAATCGTTTCGATTCGTTGACATAGGGCACACTAAACAACCAGCCCTCGTATTGCCACGTTTATAGGCTTCATTCAAATGCAATTTATTTGCATAAATGTAAAGATACACTTCTGCTGAACTCCAAGCCAAAATTGGATTACAACTATACTGACCTTTATGTTTTGTTCCATAAGAAATATATTCATAACCACTGCGTCTTACGCTTTCATCTGCTCTAACACCAACAAAAGCCATTTCTGTAACTGAAGTTTTCCCAACAATATCCTTTATAAGTAATAACTGTGGTGTCGTTTTATGTACACTACAACACCATCTAATAGTAGCTGCAGGTGGACCAAACTTCTTCCATGAGGCTGTGGGCTTGAAATGAGACCTCGCTATAAGAAACCTAATACCTTCAGCTTCACACTTAGCCTTAGTGATTTCTACAGATTTATATGTATCAGGAAATTCCATTCCTGTGTCTCCGAATATAACGACAAAAGAATCATGAGGCAATGCTCTTTGCACTATATCTAAAGAAACCTCACTGTCTTTACCCCCGCTATATGAAACATGGAAAATATCGACCTTGTCCTTATAATATCTATAAGTGTTATACACTCCTTTAATTGTATCTGAAACAAGAGCATTGAATAACTTTTTGTTTTTAGACACCATCAAGTCTATATCTACAGGAGACAGTTTCACGCCTTCGGGTTCTGGAGCTTCTATTAGCTTTATAACTGGAGCAGTAAAGAAAGTTCCACCTTTAGTTTGAGCCACAACCCTACCCTTATAAATATAGTTGTTTGCTTCTGCCCACATCAGCGGAGCAGAATCATCTTTATCATATTTCCAGTATTTGTCGAACCCCAGTATGTCAAGTTCCTTACTATATACAGGACGCGGTTCCTTGCTGAATTGCATTGGTGTGCTGTTCAGCAAGAATCCTCCGGTCTCTATATCCCAAGAATATGAATACATGGTTCTTATTTTAATTGTTTTTTAATATCTTAGCAGCCTTAATCACACTGTCTATTTCTGAATATCTGCGCTGTACGATATATCCCTCTGAAGCCATAAAGTCAAGAATTTCTGCCTTATCAAGTTTTACACGGCTTTTTGAGAGTATCCTAACCATCAACGACTTAAAGTCTGTACTATTATCTCTTAATGAAACAACACCGCAAATATTATTTTTGTTAAGATAGTCGCTTTTGTAAAGCTGATACTTGTGGCTTGTTGTAAGCAGATAGCTTTCAAGCAATCGTTGAGTCCAAGGATATTCACAAACGGGGAAAGCCACCATATTAGCTACTCCTCTAAGTGGACAACACAATGTTGTATTGTCAAGCAGACTCCCGACCGCCTTATCGGCAGCATCCACATCAATATGTACCAAATCTTTAGCAACAAAGTTGTTGTCATCAACACGCCAACTATACTCAAGCAATGCTTCAAGATGATAGTTAAGCACCGTACCCAATGACTGTGCCAAGCCGTCGACTTCTGCCAATGTATAATTTCTATGACTTTTTGCAAAAGCCAACAAAGCCTCGCGTGCAGACAACTTCATTCCCTTATGGCTTATTACTGCATTATTAAATGCGAATTTATCATCGAGTTTTATGGCCAAAGCCTTTCTAATTCCAAGTTCTGATATTTCTGAATTATCGGAAATTACAGAAGGAAGACTTTGATGGATATAATCCAACAACTCGTCAGCACCCATAAATTGGCTTTTTTGAATTACAGTTTCTATAGTGTGTGACAAGTTATCCAAATTGCCCTGTGAGATTTCAAACTTGTCTATATGGAATCTTCTGCCGCCACCCGCTCCCACCAAAACACTTTGATTGCGGTTGAAGGCATTGCGCACTGCGCTTTCCGGCAGATAAGGCAACGCCTCTACGACCTCGTCTTCCGTCATCAGCTGCCATTGTTCGTGCACATAGTCGATAACGATTTTGTCAACGTCCACCTTGACACTGCTATCCGAAGCCAAATAATCAGAACCGAAGAACAGTCTGTCTTCATAGCAGCACTTCAAATAAGTGCATAGTAACTTGCTATTGGCTACGAGAGTGTCAAGTAACTGCTCCTTGAAATGCTGGAATATACATTCATAAAATATATAATTTCTACCAGAAGCAAAATTACTGTCAACATATTCACTCACAGCATCTCTTAACTCTGTTGGCAACATTTGTTCCGCCACATACACCTTGCCGCCAGACTCTATACCACAACGTTTAAGCGCGGAAATCAACTCATCTTCACTCAAATCGCATGACATACCTGTCATATCAGAATAGTAGTTTCTAAACCTACGGTTGTCTATTGCAGAGTTCAGGCGCATACCTTTCGGAAACTTTGCAGAAAGAACGCTTTTTATACGGCTTAGGAGTATTGTATTTGCCACGTCATTCTCCATTACAGAATCGACTTCTACCGAGTTCACGACATTATAAGATATTTTTTTCACTGGCTCAGGATATAACTTCAAGGCCTCGTCAAGCAGTCGTAAATATTCCTCATGCTGCCCGAAATACAGGTTCACAATATCATCAAACAGCTTGTTCGGAGTTGAAATTCCCCTTTCGCCATTTGTCATTATATACTCCACAGTAGCCATTTGCAGATTTATCCCATTTTCATTGCGATACCTGTCGTTTATATCTATGCCGTTTATTATCATACGGTTCCGAAGACGTTTCGACAGTTGCGACACGGCTTCATTACGCACAATCTCATCCCTGGAAACTCTCATATAAGCATCCACAAGCAAGACGGCCTCGAATTTGTTCCATACGACTCGTGTAAATGGCGACGGCATACATTCTATCCTTTCATGCTCCGATAGAATCTCCCAAATCTCGGAACGAAAAAAATCAGATACACCTATAAAAAAGAAAAACGTGGGGATTCAGTCCTTGCCCATCCCACGTGTCCAGGCCTTCGCATTGCCCTATTCGCAGAGAAGGACAATGCAGAAAGCCCACGTATGGATATATTATTCCCATACGCGACCAATCGTATACATACAATGACAGTATATATACAACAAATCACGATAGGATACAATACACCTACCGTGAACATCTATCATTGTCTCATCCTTTTGCGAATAAGTCTTAAGTTGCGAAGTTAGGACACGCAAAGAATAAGCGTCAGATAAACGCTCTTTTCAATAAGTAGCACCCGCCCGCTTCTCCCCTTTCGGGCTTTCTGCGGATGTAATGCTTTGCAAAAGTAATAATAAATTCTTCAATCTGTTAATTTATCTACGTGTTTTTTATTGCTGTATATAAAATAAGGTATGACGGAAGGAATTGATTAATGATAATTGTGTAAATTTGCGGTTGAATTATATAAAATCTGCACTAAATACGACGACCTATGAATAATAAAATCATTCGTTTTTTCAATTATGAATCTGCTTTTGACTTCTATACAAAGAAAATAAAAGACATGAAGCAAGGCAGTATCAAACGAAGCGGAATAAAGAAAATCGCTAAGTCTGTCCTCATTCTTTCAATAATAAGAGGAATTGAAAACGGAACTTTCCGATATAACAGATTTATTTTCGAAGACTTGGAAAGAATTTACAACGACATATTCGAGCAATATACGATAATTGCCCAACAAAGTGAGAAAACAAATCTCACTTATCCATTATTTTATTTGCAAACAGATGAGTTTTGGCATCTCAATTTTTACAACGACTCCGAAACACGAACCGCCTCTCCATCTACCGCTTGGGTAAGAAAGAATGTAGAATATGCATACATCGATGAAGAGTTATGGCTTCTGCTACACAATTCCGATTACAGGCTCCGCATAAAAAACTTCATAATTGAAACAAAAATCAGGAGCATAAAAGAGAATCACTCGCCGCTCATCAAACATTTTATCGGATGGCTATTAGCAATATAATATCTACGACCATACATCATAAATAAATTTCTGGCAAATCAAAACTCAGCAGCGTCTTTCGGAAACTCTCGGTAGGTTGTTGATTCCACCACAAAGTTGAAGATTTTACAGGGAGTCTGCTTAATAGACCGCACTCTTGGTATGTCAGGAACTGCTGGAAGTAAAACATTTCAAAAAGCAAAAATACAGGCATGACCGTTGGATAATTATCAAAAATACCGTAAATTTGCTGATTGAATAATAAATGCAGCATTATGGCAGAGAAATACATCAATCCACATACTGATTTCGACCGCGACATCGTGAATGCCATACGGACTGCGGAAAAGAAGAAATATGCAGAAGGACGTGAGGAAGGACGTGCAGAAGGTGAGAAAAAGGCAAAAGAAAGAATTGCCTCCAATCTTCTGGCTCTTGGAGTGCCTATAGAAACTATCATGCAGGCATCGGGCTTGTCTGAAGAAGAGATAAAGAATATCCAATAAGGCATCTTTTGCCTGTCTATAATGAGCAATAGCCCGTTATGGCGAATTAAAAAGCGAAATCCACTCTTCCAAAAAACGAAATCCAAGCAAGCACTTATGACCGATTTGGGTTAAAATTGGGCACGCTGCTTGCCCAACTGGGGCAACGTGCTTGCCCATCATGGGCACGGTGCTTGCCCCGGATGGGCAGATTTGCTGTCAGACGTCTGCCCAATAAGTTAATGTTGCAACACCCATATTCCTGTTTTCAGGATTCAGCCAACACATACAATTCCTGTCGTCTGTATTCCTTTCATCTGATAATTCTTTTTATCTGACAATTCTCTTTTCTTCAGCAAACCATCCAGACAATAGGCTGACAATTGCCTGACAGCCAACTATCTGTTTGTCAGAACATTACGGCAAAAAACCAGATGGTCTGACAGTTTTTAAGCAATTCTTGTTTTTTACTGAGAATCAGCGATATGGGCAACTTTTGCTCATGTCGACCAACTTTAATTAATTCCGCCAACGGGTTATTACTATATTTTTTCAGACTTCCATGATACTTCTGTGACACTTCTATGACACTATTCTGTAAAGAAGAAAGAAAAGTATCATTGAAGTATTATTCTGGCTTTCAAGAGATTAGGTATGGAAAAAGTCTCGAAAATGATACTATGACACTTTCCTCCGGAAAAAAGTATACGTGTTACGTATTACAAGATGTAATGACCGATTTGAGATTATTGGAAACAATAATGCAAGGAACCATACTTCGGCTGCAATATGGTTTTCCCCATTCTATTTTAGGGATATCCCCTCAGTGGAGTTGGAGGGAAAACTATACTTTTGCCAGCGGAAAGAAAAAATTATTGTAGAACGTATTAAGAAAGGACAACTATTATGAAGAAGTTTATATTGGCAGCTCTGGCGATAATGACTATTGGCTGCACGGCTCAGGCTCAGGCTTATAAGAACAGCAGATATTACAACCAGCGAACTGGACATCTGGACTACTCCCGCCGACCGGGCACGGGACTATATCAGAGCGGCGAGAACTGCTACGGACTGCGCATCGGACCGTCGTTTTCTACCGTGAGCTCCGACGACAAGACTCTTGATGGCGGCAACGCGCAGACGGGCCTCAACGTGGGTGCCGTGGTGGGCATAGCGTTGTCTGACCGTGCTCCGGTGTTTTTCGAGACGGGACTATACTATACCGAGAAGGGCGGCAAGAAGAAGCTCGACGACGGCAAGAAGATGACCTACGACCTGAACTATCTGGAGGTGCCGCTGACTGTGAAATATGCCTACCCTATCGACGACCACTTCTCCATCCAGCCTTTTGCCGGCGGATACCTGGCATGTGGTGTGGGCGGAAAGATAAAGAACTATCGCGAGAGAGAAGCAGACCCGTCGTTCTCGAGCGACCGCTTCAAGCGCTTCGACGGTGGACTGCGTTTGGGCTGTGGCGTTGCCTACGACATGTTTTATGCCGACCTGACCTATGACGTGGGTTTGGCGAATATCTGTCACGATGAGTTCGACACGTCGCACAACGGATGTCTGACGCTGAACTTCGGAGTGAACTTCTGAGTTCCAAAATCTCAATATATATTTCCGGGCATGGCTTCTCGAAAGCGAGGGGTCGTGCCTTTTTCGTTTGCCTATGCCAACGTCTAATAGAGTGATCATCTCTCTAATGACATTGACAAGCAGGGCTATAGTGCCGAGTTCAGCTCCGCGATATTCTGTGATGAAGATGCTCGACAGGGAATAATAGGCGAAGCCGCTGTTGATGACCATGCAGTCGGCAATGCCACGATGCAGATTATCCAAGAATCCGATTAAGCGAGGGAAATGGGAATGAAAAGCCCCCAAAGGCTACATTACTGATACGGAACAGCACTTTGGGGGCATGCCTATAGTCTATGGATTGCAAATACGCTACACGGTCTGCTTCTTCACCACCAGCGAGGCTCCGATGCTCACCACCAGCACGCTGACAATGAACACGAGCGACGATATGGCATCAATCTCAAAGAACTCATGGATGAGCATCTTCACACCGATGAACACCAGGAGAACGCAGACACCGAGCTTAAGATAGCGGAATCTGTCGGCTATCGCTGCCAGGAGGAAGAACATGGCTCTCAGACCCAATATGGCAAAGATGTTGGAAAAGAACACCACATAGGGGTCGAGCGACACGGAGAATACCGCCGGTATGCTGTCGAAGGCAAAGATAAGGTCGCTGAACTCTATCACGAGCACCGTGACAAAGAGCGGAGTGAACAGCAGGCGTCCGGCACGGCGGATGAAGAACTTATCGCCCTCGAACTGAGGGTGAATACGTCCCGTCTTGGACAGCAGTCTGACGAGCGGATGCTTCTCCACATCCATCTCCTCTTTCTTGTTGCGGTTGAGATACATCTTCACGCCGCTATATACGAGCACCGCACCGAAGACGAGCAATACCCAGTCGAAACGGCTTATTATGGCAGCGCCAAGGAATATGAACACGAAACGCAAGACGATGGCACCGAGTATTCCCCAGTTCAACACATGCTGATATTCATTCTTCCCCACTCCGAAGGATGTGAAAATCATCATCATCACGAAGAGATTGTCTACAGAGAGCGTCTTCTCTATCAGATAACCTGAGATGTATGACACCGTCATGTAATGGCGGTATTGCTGCAGACTCGACTCGAAATCGTCGGGATTGAGTTTCAGATGCGAGGCATAGCGCGAAGCCACTGCCTGGAGATCGCTGAAATTCTCTATTCCATGTACCATATCACCATGAAACCACAAGAAGACGGAAAACAGGAGCGCCAAGGCTATCCATACGGCAGTCCAGGTGCCAGCCTCACGGATGGACACCTCGTGAGCCTTCTTGTCGATTACAAACATGTCAAGCAAAAGGATTGCGGCGATGAAAACCACAAAACCTCCTAAAAACAGCATTTCTGATAATTCCATATTTAAATATTTATAGTTGACGAGTTGACAAAGGCGGGAGGAATATCCTCAAGCCTGTCTTCTCAAGCGGATGCAAAAATAATTATCATTTATTACAAAGTTGTTACAAAAACACTGATATTTAGACTTTTTAAGCTTGTCTGAAGAGTTTTAAGCCCTAAACAACCTATTAGAGATGCCGGAATTAGGATTTTTACACTAACTTTGCAGTCAGAATTAGCTTCACAATAAATGTATTACGTAAAAAAGAAGATGGAAATAGCAGGCTGCCACAAACTCAGTCTGCCCTACGAGAGCAAATGCACCAACCTGCATGGTCACAACTGGATCGTTACCGTATACTGCAAGGCCAGAGAACTGAACGAGGTGGGGATGGTGATTGATTTCAAACATGTCAAGAACAAGATACACGACTATCTTGACCACGGCAACTTCAACGAGCTGCTGCCTTTCAACCCTACGGCGGAGAACATAGCCAAATGGGTGTGCGATCAGATTCCGGAATGCTACAAGGTGGACGTGGAAGAGAGTTCCAACAATATGGTGACATACGTTAAGGACGAGGAGGAATGATGCGGATAAACGAGATATTCTATAGTCTGCAGGGAGAAGGACGCCACACGGGAACGCCAGCCGTTTTCGTGCGCTTTGCCGGCTGCAACCTCAAGTGTTCGTTCTGCGACACCGACCACTCCAGATCCGTGGAGATGACAGAGGAGGAGATTGTTGAGGAAGTGAGGCAATTTCCGGCACGCTTCGTTGTCATCACCGGCGGAGAGCCTTCGATGCAGGTCACGGCATCGCTGATAGAGAAGCTCCATGCGGAGGGATGCTATGTGGCAATGGAGACCAACGGCACATACGAACTGCCAGAAGACTGCCAGATAGACTGGATAACATGTTCGCCGAAAGGGAAACCGCTGAAGCTGCACAGGATAGACGAGCTGAAGGTGGTGTATGAGGGCAACGACGAAGGAGTGGACAGATATGCCAATGTAGAAGCAAAGGAATACCGCCTGCAACCATGCGACGTGAAAGACGAGACGCAGAACAAGGCAAACCTGCGGGGAACGATAGACTATTGTCTGAAGCACCCCAAATGGAAACTGTCGTTGCAGACACACAAGATAATCAACGTGAGATAAGTTTCAATACGCATCAACAAATATATTTCTGTTTGTTTTTTGGAGTAAATAAAAAAAAATGTATCTTTGCATTATCTTATAGACAAGTTTGTAATTAACTTATTTCGAACAACAGACAGAAGAACATGACACTATATCCGCTATTATTCGAACCCAACCTGCACACCGTGGTATGGGGAGGCGACAGGCTCTGCCCATATAAGGGACTCAAGCCGCAAGATACCCCCATCGGTGAAAGCTGGGAGGTGAGCGCCGTGCCGTCGAGCACAAGCATCGTGAGCAACGGCGAATGGGCAGGCAAAGAACTGACAACCGTTATCGACGCACATCCTAAGGAAATCCTGGGCGAATCGGTGAACAAGCTGTATGATGGCAAAATGCCACTGCTCGTGAAACTCATCGATGCCAAAGGAGACCTCAGCATTCAGGTGCATCCCAACGACGAGATGGCAAAGAGAGTACACGGCAAATCGGGAAAGACAGAGATGTGGTATGTCATCGACGCCAATCCCGGCAGTTATCTATATGCCGGCTTCAAATCGAAAATCTCTGAATACGAATACAAGAAGCGTATCGCCGACGGCACCATAACCGACGTGCTTGCCCGCCATGAGGTGAAGGCCGGCGATGTGTTCTATCTGCCGGCAGGCAGAGTACACGCCATCTGCAGCGGCATCCTGCTTGCCGAAGTGCAGCAGTCGTCAGACGTCACCTACCGCATCTTCGACTACAACAGACCCGGCCTGGACGGGAAACCGCGTGAGCTGCACACCGAACTGGCTGCCGAAGCTCTCGACTTCAATGTGGAGGACGAATATCGCACTATATATAAAGAGGATGACAACCGTGCCAACCTCATTATGGATTCACAGTTCTTCAGCGTAAGAGTGGCTGAACTGACGGAGCCGTTCCACCGCAACCTGCTGAAATACGACAGTTTCATCATAACGATGTGTATCAAGGGCGACTTCAAGATAAGGATAAGAGAGACAGGCGAAGAGACGACGGTGAGAGAGGGATACAGCTGTCTTATCCCTGCCGCCATCGCCGACTACGACGTGGTGCCGCTGAACGGGACCACAAGGATTCTCGACGCATTCATCGACAACAAGAAACGCGATTTGGGACACCGCATAACGCGTTTTCTCCACCTGTCGAGCAAATAAACCGACCACAACAAACCCTAATGACAGATTGGGCTTGAAACAATATCTTATGGTCATAATGACCGTTTGACCTAAACCGGTCATTAGGGCATGAAGGAGCCGGCATACCGCTTGCGACATGCCACAAGTGCTATTCATGGAGTGAATTAATGCTAATTGTTATTAATACACTTCATGAATTCTTTTTTATATATAATATAAAATGTATCTTTGCATACATCTTTACCAAAGAAACAGACATACAAAAACATTTCAAAAATACAATTATGGTTAGCAACAACATTCCTCAGGTCAAGCTGGGCATCATCGCCGTCAGCCGTGACTGTTTCCCTATCGCGCTGTCAACACAGCGTCGCGAGAACATTGTAAAAGAATACACAGGTGAGATTTTCAACTGCCAGACCACCGTAGAGAATGAGCAGGACATGCTCAAGGCCGTTGCCGAAGTGAAGGCAGAAGGCTGCAACGCCCTCGTGGTGTTCCTCGGCAACTTCGGTCCGGAAACACCGGAGACACTTATTGCAAAGGAGTTTGACGGTCCGGTGATGTTTGTGGCAGCTGCCGAAGGCGACGGCGACATGATAAACGGCCGTGGAGACGCATACTGCGGTATGCTCAACTGCTCATACAATCTGGGCATGCGCCATCTGAAGGGCTATATCCCTGAGTATCCGGTTGGAACGGCAGAGGAAGTGGCAAAGATGATCAAAGACTTCGTGCCGGTGGCACGCACCATCATAGGTCTGAAGGGTCTGAAAATCATCACTTTCGGTCCTCGTCCACAGGATTTCTTCGCTTGCAACGCTCCTATCAAGGGACTCTATGAACTGGGCGTGGAGATAGAAGAGAATTCAGAGCTCGACCTGCTCGTGGCTTACAAGGAGCACGAGAACGACCCTCGCATCGACGCCGTATGCAAGGAAATGGCAGAAGAGATGGGCGAAGGCAAATATTACCCGGACCTGAGCCGCCGCATGGCACAGTTTGAGCTTACTCTCCTTGACTGGGCAGAGCAACACAAGGGTTCCCGCCAGTATGTGGCATTCGCCGACAAATGCTGGCCTGCATTCCCAAGCCAGTTCGGATTTGAGCCATGCTACGTGAACAGCCGTCTGGCAAGCCGTGGCATCCCTGTGGCCTGCGAGGTGGACATCTACGGTGCTCTCTCAGAGTTCATCGGCATCTGTGCTTCTGACGACACGGTGACTCTGCTCGACATCAACAACTCCGTGCCTAAATATATCTACGACGAGGACATCACCGGCAAATACGACTACCAGCTCACAGACACCTTCATGGGCTTCCACTGCGGCAACACTCCTCAGTGCAAGATGTGTTCTGCCCGTGCCATCAAATATCAGCTCATCCAGAACCGTCTGCTCGAGAACGGCGGCACTCCCGACTTCACCCGTGGCACTCTGGAGGGCGACATCGCTGCCAGCCCAATCACATTCTATCGTCTGCAGTGTGACTCTGAGGGCAATCTGCGCTCTTATATCGCTGAGGGCGAGGTGCTCGACGTGCCTACACGCTCGTTCGGCGGCATAGGAATCTTCGCCATCCGCGAGATGGGTCGTTTCTATCGCCACGTGCTCATCCAGAAAGGATATCCTCATCATGGTGCCGTTGCCTTCTCACATGTCGGCAAGACGCTCTTCGAGGTATTCAAATATCTCGGCATCAAGGATATCGCTTACAACCAGCCTAAGTCTCTCCCCTACCCAACGGAGAATCCATGGGCATAAGCCCAAACGGCCATCAGGGCTTAAGAACAAGGTCCTGACTGCAAGACTACGTTATTCAGACTGCAAGACTACGTTATCGTGACTTGCAGTAAAACTGATACAGACTGCCTGTTATAACATTCTGATTTGCGAGATGACAGTTCATACTGCAAGTCAGCTGAAAGACACAGACAGAAAAGATAAACCCAAGATACGGAAAATCCCGTTTCCTGCAAAACTCAAGCTTAGCTTCATTTGCCGGAAACGGGATTTTTAGTTTATCCCCATCGGTCATTAGGGATTGCCGGGATATTAAAAAGCGGACAATGGAATCCGCTGAAACCATTGTCCGCCCTGACGATAACTAAATAAACATTTATTGATTTTTACAAATCAGAACATGAGAATTTTCATTTGATACATCATGTCAGTTCGCTTTCACGAACATGAACTGGTGTGTGATGTCGTTGAAGTAGATGTCGTATGTTCCGGCAGGAATAACGATATTGTCACCATTGGCCTCTGCTGTATATATCATACCGGCGAGAGAAGTAGTCTTTCCACCCCAGCTGATAGTCCATTCGTGGTTAGAACGGAACTTCAACTCTGTCTCTGAAGAGAAGGTGTGGTTGATATACCAGTTGTGTGGTGCAGTCTGCTCCATGTCTACATCACCCTTCCATTCGTTGAAGCCTCCGATAAGGCTGACGGTATTGAATGCTTCAGGTGACTGGTTGTCGAGCTTTGTCCATGAATAGGTCTTTGCCGCCATATCGATTGTCAGCGTGTAGTAAGCACCCTTTTCAGGACAAACGAAAGCATTGGCGCCACTGTTAATGAGAGCACCCTCCATGCTTTTATCTCCGTCGGAAACGCTACCCCATGCAACATCCCAGTTGCCGATGCCGGCACGGTTCCATATCTTCAGGTTGGCGTCGCCTGTCCACTGCGTTGTGATAGAAGCCTTAGAACCGCTCTCGTTGTAGAAAGCAACCTTAGAAGCAGACTCTGCGTTCCATCCATACACACCGCCTACCATATAATAAGAGTCTGCTCTTACCACACTGTAGCTGTAGTCAATCATGTTCAGCGTAATGACGTATGTGCCAGCCTCGGCAATCTTGCCGGCCTGTGGGTTATCAGTAACGAGAGTACCCTCGGCATCGGTAGAACCGTCCTTGACTGTACCGACCACACCCTGCTGCCAGATGTTGTTGGCATCAAGATTCTCCTGTGGGATAATCTTCCAGTACGTGTCGTTCTTTGTCGTTGTCACGGTGAATGTGAAGAAAGGATCCTCATAAACGTCCTTGTCAGAACGAGAGAACTTATACCCGGCAAGTTTGTTCACATCCGTAGTCCAGTCGTTGAAGTCGCCGATAAGATAATAAGCCTTAGAGATGAACGGAGCCTTTGGAGCCACGTTGATATTGATTTCTCCTGCATCCACGAGCAGAGCCTGTCCGTTTGCCATCACGTCAGAATATACGTGAACCTTGAAAGGACGAGCTGCCGGACGCTTTCCGTAAGCCTTCACCACAGCGGTCTGCAATGCCGTGCTGTCCACTGTACCATCGTTGTTTGCCTCCAGAATCTGTGGCAGGTCGTATGTTGCAGCCTCATCAGTAGGAGTGATTATCATGCGGGTCTTGTTGAGCTCTGTTCCCTCTGGCAGAGCAGCCTCAGAGAGGTTGAAAACCTTCACGTTCTCACCAGGGTTGGCAAGGTTGACGTCGCCGGCAGCTGTCGCTGTGAAACCAGGAATGGTGATGGCGTTCTCCTGTCCAAATCCCTGAGGATTGGTCCAGTCGTCATAGTCGCCGTTGCAGCTTGCGAAGGAGAGTCCCACCAAAGCTGCCAAGCTATATAATAATGTCTTTTTCATTGTTGTTTGTTTTTTGTCGTTTGAAGGAGAGAGACAGGACTCAAGCGAAAGAGTCCCATCCACTCTCTTTCTGATTATAAGTTTATCAAACATGTCGGATATATAAGATTTTCAAGTCTTATAAAGATCCGGCAATTCCACCTTATTTCATCTCACCGGTGTTCTTGTCGAAGTTGACATAGAGTTTCTGACCAGCAGAGCATTTCACTGAATAATCATCGCCTACGTTTGTAGCCCAGTTGTCAACGATGTTGTCCTTGCGGAAGAACAGGCTGCCGTTGTAGAGAGTGAACTCTGTGCGCCACCACTCCAGTCCAGGGATGCGGATGTAAGCACGAAGCTCTCCGCTGGCTGTACAAGCAGGAGATACCCATTCGCCTGAATTGTCGGCAGGAGCCTGCATAGCGAGAGCATCGTTTGCCTCGCCCCAATTTCCGAAGGCTGCACCAATTACGTAAGCCTTGCCAGGATAGATGTGCAGAGTGTAGTTGATGCTCTTCTTGTCAGAAGACATGACACCATCGAAGTGCAGAACATACCATCCGCCCTTTGCAAGCACGATATTGTCGTCGTCGTTGGCTGAAACACCTGCTTCAGCCTGGTCGTCGATGGTGATCTTTCCGAATCCGCGCCAGTCTTCCACGAAAGTGCCCCACTTGAATGAACCACCATCCGGTACGTAGACCATAGTGTAATACTGTCCTTCCATACCATATACCGGAGCCACCTGTTTCCAGCTTTTCCAAGCGTCCTGGATAGAAGAGCCAACGACATAGAGACAAGCAGGATATTCAACGTCAGGTGCCTGATATTCGGCACGTACAGAAGAGAGAGTGATGACATTAGAATATGTCTCACCGAGATTCTCTATCATCGATCCGTCGATGATGGCACGCAGTCTGATATAAACAGGCATTGAAGAAGGAACGTCGGCATCAGGGTTAGCCTCCTGATAGAGGTCTACCAATGCGTTGTTCATCTCCACGGCGTTGGCTGCCATCTTTGCAGTTGTGAAAGAAGTGGACAGCTCCTTGAACTTGGCATCCTTGTTTCCTTCAGCGAATGTAGGGTCGATGGATACCTGTACGAAATAGCACACTACGTATGGCACTCCGTCGCCATAGTTAGGCTGGGTGCATGTCAGCTCCACTCCGTCAGAATTGGCGAGGTCGTATGTGTTGCCAGCGTAAGCCGGTGTGTTGAGAACGAAGCCCTCTGCCACATGGCTCAAATCGAGCGTAGGGTTGCAGTCGTCGTCTTTGTCGCAGGATGCGAACAAGAACGGCAGGACGAGCAACGGAAGCATCATTATTTTATTTATATATTTCATGATACGTTTTCTTTTATGATTATAAAACATGTTTTCTATTCTCTCTCCCCTTGATTAATAACCAGGGTTCTGATGCAAGTTGGCGTTACCGGCTATCTCGTTGGCTGGTACTGGATAAACGTTGTAATGTGAATCAACACCTACTCCATTTTCCTGACCGCCCTTGAAGCTCCATACATACTGGCTGCTGGTGAAGAGACCGAAACGAACGAGGTCGCTGCGGCGGCGTCCTTCGAGATAGAACTCACGACACCACTCGTCGAGGATGTAGTTGAGGTCGACAGACTGTGCGATGTTTATTCTGTGGGCACGATCCTGCAGCTTCTGGATATCCTTCAGCGCACCTTGCTTGTCGCCGAGACGATAGAGAGCCTCAGCACGTGTGAGGTAGATTTCGCCAAGACGGAAGAGAGGAATGTCTGTATCACAGAAGTTGTCTCCATGAGCGGCAGCACCGTCGGTACGCACGTTAGACCATTTCACGATAGAGAGTCCGTCGAAGAAGTTCTTGATTGTCTTGTCTGGCGACAGGCGGCGCACACCACCTGCGAATCCTCCGTAGAGAAGTGCACGGTCGTCACCAGCCTTGCGGACCATCTCCTTAGTGCTTGCACCGAGTGCCTCGTCCATCTTCAGGATGTCTGCCTCTGTGAGTTTGGATGCGTCGAGGTTGTTGTCCTTCAGATATTTGTCGTATGACTTAGTGCAGGCGTCGTTGTCGGCATTCACCACGTCGAGGCTTGGAATGAACTTGCCAACCATGTCTTTGCGTGCAAAGATACACTGCCATGGGTTTGACTGATAGTAGTAAGGCATTCCGCTGCAGCGTGTTCCGTTGATAAGCATTGTGGAACCACCATGACTACGTGCCTTTGCTCCATCCTGGCGGATAGGGAGGATAATCTCCTTCATAGCCTCCGGATTCTCGTCGTTGTCAGCCATGAAGAGCTGCTGATAACCGGTGTATCCGTTCTTTGGCTCCTTGGCGAGTTCGTAGACGTTTGCCGAGATGATCTTGTCGCAATAGTCCTTTGCCTTCTGGTAGTCGTTCACCTGTCCGTCGGTGTATACCATGGCGTTGAGTGCGAGACGGGCATGCAGAGCGTAGGCTGCACCGCGGTCGGCACGGCCGAAGTCTTTGCTGTTGCAGTATGCTCCCACTTCTTTCATCATTGGCTCTATGGCTGTCAGCTCCTGGTCAATCCAGTTGTAGAGGTCGATGCCTACCTTCTCGTCAGGCAGTTCTCCGTTGAACTCGAGTTTGAACGGTGCTCTACGGAAGAGGTCGAGGAACTCGAAGTAGTTGAGAGCACGCAGGAAACGAATCTCTGCAATCTCGTCGTCAGGAAGTTTGCCTGTCTGCTCAGAGATAAACTGGTTGTGAAGCGTGACATCATAGGCAAGGCGCTGGTAGCACCAGTTCACACGTGGAGAAGCTGATGTCCATGCCATGTTTGTAATCGGTGCCATGTCTTCATTGTCCTGCCATGCCCATATGATCTCGTCGGTGTTGAGTTCGTTGAGGTTGAACACCGTGCGGTAGAAACCGCTCTCACCCTCATCACCACTCATGTCACCGTTACCGTCAGGACCCTTCTGACCGGTGAGTCCTAATGAGGCATATTGCTTGGCAAGGAGCTGCTTCACATCATACGATGATGAAGTCTGTGGATCTATTGGTGATATATTCAAGTCGTCGGCACATGACATTGTCCCTAATGTCAGGAAAGCCAAAGCCGCACTCTTTAAAATTATATGTTTCATAATTGTAGTTGTTTATTTTGTTAGTTGACGAGGAGACAAGCAGACGAGTTGACAAGGAAATTTACCTTCCTCTGCTATATGATGCTTAGTAATTTCAAGTCCTTCCCTTTTGAGGGAGAATGTTGGTTTTCCAGCATCTTGTCTACTTGTATCTTGTCTACTTGTATCTTGTCTACTTGTCTACTTAAAAATTAAAGTTAACACCGAGCTGGAAGCTGATTGGACGTGGATACGGATCGGTATCTACACCGTTTGCAACCTCAGGATCGAGTCCCTTATACTTGGTGATGATAAATGGATTCTGCACAGTGAAGTATACACGGCCAGAGAAATAATCCTCTCCCGCATACTTGAGGAGTGCAGGGAATGAGTATCCAAGTGTGATGTTAGAACACTTCAGGAAGGAAGCATTGCGGATGAAGTAGTCGCTGATGCTGTTCATGGCAACTGTCTGTCCTGTGAATCCGAGTGATACGGCATCGCTGAGCACATTCTGGAAGGCTCCAGCCTGTCTCTTCAGACCCTGTTCACAAACTATAGCACAGTTAGCAAGATTGTGATAATATACATAGTTGCCGAGAGATGCTCTGAGCGAGAAGCTGAGGTCCCATCTCTTGTAAAGGAACTTGGATGTGAGACCCATTATCACGTCAGCTGCCGGACTCTTATAGTAGTAGCGGTCGCCATCGTCGATAGAACCGTTACCGTCGCGGTCTACGTAAACGCCCTCGATAGGTTTGCCGTTCTCGTCGTAAACCTGCTGATAAACGAAGAATGAGTTGATAGGATAACCCACCTTGTTGCGCTGCAACCTGTTGTTGTTACCACGGGCAGCCTTTGTGCTGTTGACCCAAACCCAGTCACTGTCTCCTGCTCTGAGGGATGTTATCTTGTTCTTGTTCCAACCCACATTGTAGGTAAGATCCCATGTGAAGTCTTTTGTTACCACTGGTTTCACATCGAATGAGAGTTCAAGTCCGTAGTTGCGCAGCGAACCTACATTCTGCAAAAGTTCGTCACCGAGTGTCACTCCGGCATTTGTTGAAACATTAGCCAGAAGGTCTTTGGTGTTACGGATATATCCGTCGAGAGTGAATGTGAATCGGTTGTTGAGAGCCGCGAAGTCCAAACCTACGTTCCATGTCTCTGTCTTCTCCCAAGTAAGGTCTGAGTTATATTTGTTAGGACGCATGGTGTAATAGTAGTCGTTTCCGAAAGGATACTGTGCGAACTGGTCGCTCGTCACGTATACAGGAGCGTATACGAAGTCGTCGATACCGTTCTGCTGACCTGTCTTACCCCAGTCGAAACGTAGCTTCAAGTCGTTGAGCCATGTGGCATTCTTCATGAACGGCTCACTGCTGATCTTCCATGCTACGGCAGCTGATGGGAAGTATCCCCATTTCTTGCCCTTTGCGAAGCGTGAAGAACCATCGGCACGGAACGTTGCGGTAATGAGGTAGCGGTCGAGGAAGTTGTAGTTCAGACGTCCGAAGTAAGACACGAGCGAGTTGTGTGTTGCCCACTCCTTTTCACTTCTGAATGACTCGTCGAAAGCCTCACCTGTCAATGGGTTGGTTCCCTTACCGTATTCGTTGAATCCTGAACGATGGTAGTGTGCCTGCTCTGCACCAGCCATGATGTCAACTCCATGGTTTCCGAATTCATGCATATACTGTGCGTATGCACTGCCTACTACATTATATTTATAGTATGCCATAAGGCCCTTGTAGCCATAGTAGTTGTTGCTGTATGAAGTGCGGCGTATGTCATTGGTCTGTTCTGTCTCTGTATACTGTGCACCGATACTTGCATGCAGACGGAGGTCTTCGAATCCGTGAATCTTGTAGTCCACCTCTGCATTGCCGCTGAAGTCGTTGGCATTTGCCAGACAATACTTGTTGTTAAGCATAGCCAATGGGTTCTGCGGAGTCTGAGAGTATGATGTCTTTGTCCAGTTAGGGTCGTTATACGAAGCGTTTACCAAAGTCTGGTAGTATCCTCCCACAACGCTGTATTCTGGGTCTGACATGCGCACCGGACGTGTCGGGTCCATAGCGATGGCTGCTCCTACGGCACCGGTGTCGGCATAGCGGTCTTTCTCATACATATACTTGGCTGTGATGTTGAAGTTCAAGTGGTTGTTGAGGAAGGTAGGTGCGATGTTAACGCTTGAATTGAAACGGCGCATCCAGCTTGTTTTCAGGATACCGTTGCCGATGTTGTATCCGGCGCTCACACGATATGGCATGTTCTTCAGACCGCCCTGCATGCTGATGCTGTGGTTTGTAGAAAGCGTGGTGCGCAGTATCTCGTCCTGCCAGTCGGTGTTGGCGGTGCCGAGGAGGTCACGGCTCATACCCAATGATTCGATGAGGTTTCTATACTCGTCTCCGCTGAGCACATCATATTTCTTAAGAGCCGTCGAAATGGTGAAGTCACCGTTGTAAGTGAATGTCGGCTTCTGTCCGCTGCGGCCCTTCTTTGTGGTGATGATTACGACACCGTTGCTGGCGCGCGAACCGTAGATTGCCGTTGCCGAAGCACTCTTGAGCACCGTGAAGTTCTCGATATCGTTAGGGTTGATATTGGCAAGGATGTTACTCATACCAGTCGCCGTGTTGTTGTCGATAACGAGTCCGTCGATAACATACAGAGGATCGTTGCTGGCTGAGAGAGAGGCACCACCACGGATACGGATCTGTGCTCCTGCACCTGGCATACCGCCTGTGGTCTGCACATCAACACCGGCCACCTTACCTACGAGCATGTCCGAGGCGTTGTTTGTGATACCCTTCGACAGCTCGTCTGGCTTCAAGGCTGAGATAGAACCGGTGAGGTCGGTCTTCTTCGCACGACCGTAACCGATCACCACCACGTCGTCGAGCTTCGTGGCGGCATCTTCCTTCAGGATGACGTTGATGTTCTGTCCTGCTGCCACGGATACCGTCTCGTATCCGATGTAGGAGATTTTCAATGTAGACTTGGCGTCTGCGTTGATAGAGAAATTACCGTCAATGTCGGTAATGGTACCGCCATCGGTACCGTCAACTCGGATGGTCGCTCCGATGATTGGCTCGCCGGTGGCATCCTTCACATGTCCCTTCACGACAACCTGTTGTCCGAAGGCACTTGCCGTCAAGAACAAGCCTCCCGTCAGGGCTGCAGCTCTCATGGCATTACTGAATCTTACCTGCTTCATTGTTAATAGTTTTTTTTATGTTACTAATTATATATCCAATATCCATAAAGCCCTAACGTTCTATCGGGCTTTGATGTTCATTTGTAGATTGCTTTAAGGCATAATTTTCTCTCATGTTTGATAGTTGCTTGCAAATATAAGAGGTATTACAATACGTTAAAACTATTTTAACAAGGAAAAGGCATTTTTGTTAGTGCAAACGTTTGCATAATAGTATTGCATACAATTATTAAAACAGGCATCTGTAATGCTGCAAACAACTCTATCTAATTTAAAAATATAAATATAAGCCTATAAAAATGAGGATAACTTATATTGTCATATAAATTAAAACGATTATTTAAAATGGCATTTATGCGTAAACACTTGCATCTTCCTTCACCATAAAAGAATTACGAAATTTATGAAAATCTTCAATATGATTTATCAGATTATCATAATCTTCAAGATTCTCCATTTCCTCACGTCTTGCCTTACTCAACTTACAAAATTCTTCATCTTGTTCAAGTCCAGCAAATCTTCTTCCACAAAGATTGGCCGCAATGCCTGTCGTTGAACTACCACTGAAAGGGTCAAGAATCCAGTCGCCTTGATTGGTTGAGGCAAGAATCATACGTACGAGAAGACGCAATGGCTTTTGAGTTGGATGTTTGCCACACGTCTTTTCCCAACGGCCGATAGCAGGCATACGCCATACATCAGTCATTTGTTTGCCGTCATTCAGTTCTTTCATCAGTTCGTAGTTGAACTTGTGAGGTATTTTCTGCATTTTTCTTGCCCAAATGACAAATTCCGTGGAGTATTTGAAGTAGCGGCAAGAAATGTTGACAGGTGGATTTGTCTTCTCCCAAGTGATGACATTCAGAATCTTGTAGCCAAGTTCAGTCAGGCAATTAGCCACAGAAAAGATGTTGTGATAAGTACCGCTTATCCATATAGTGCCGTTGTCTTTAAGTTTGTCACGACACAGACGAAGCCATTCCATATTGAACGCCATCATGTCTTCTTGTGACTTGCCCTTGTCCCATTCACCCTTATCTACACACACTACATTGCCACTCTGCAACGATATGCCACCGTTGGAGAGGAAATAAGGAGGGTCTGCAAATATCATGTCGAACTTGAAATCAAACTCTTTGAGAAGTTTGAAACAGTCGCCATGGGCAAGGATGAAATCGTTGTTGGGTGATTTATAATACGGTCTTGGCTTGCAACCTCGGATGGAGAAATCGACAGAAGTAAAACAACCGGCATCAAGTATAATCCTTTCCTCTTTATAGTATTGGCGTACTAATTCAACAGCCTCAGATTCTGAAGCAGCAGAAACGGTTGTCACGCGTTGAAGACTTTCTTTTATTTCTATTTGATATTCCATATTCGGACACAAAAGTATATCAAAATACTTCAGAAAACCCGAATAGATCAAACTTTGACTTTTATGATCAAAAAAGATCATTTACTGTTATTTGCAATCAGATAGAAGACAGAGACTTAGATGTATCTCGCATTTAGGAGCTATGTTAATTATTGATCTCAAAAATCAGATAAATTCATCGCTCGCTCTTGCTTTACACATTAGTTCATATTGCCTATAAATACTCTCATAACTGGAAAAAGAAACACGTTTTTTTACATCCTTGAAAGCCGTTCTACTTATCACTTTGTCAAATTGTTCCTTGCGATTTTGAGGTGCAACAATCAAAAAACGACTATTAAAGTCTTGCAAATCACAAAATTTGGTTATGGAGTTTTGGATATCCGTAGAGTGTTCAACTTCAAAGAAAGTATCTGGCATGTTGCGTTCATTGAACCAAATGACATCTACAGTCCTCGCTCTGTCTGTTAATTCCTTGTATGAAAAAGCGGGAATATGGATTGTTGAGCAGATATCTTTCAAAGGTTTTTCAATAAACTTTCTGTTTTGGTCTTGTGCTGGCACATAAGTTGTATAATGCTTCATATTACCAATCTCAATGATAAGTCCTTGGTAATAGCCATGGGTAAACCGTTCGACACTTTTTTCTTCTTGGGGTTCGATGTCGAATTTGCGCATTACCTCTTCTCGACATTCTTCCAAAGCCCAAAGTCCTGGTTGGATTTTAAATATCTCGCCAGATTGCTGCACAATTCTTCGGATAGATTCATTTGGTGTCTTTGTCGCCCATGATTTTGTATCCACAAGATGATATAAATCGCCAAGAGTGGCATACCCTCCTATCTTGCGAAGGGTATCTATCACTTGTTGTGCTTGTGTATATTTCTTTTGCCCCATTTCTATCTTTACTTTAAATATTTTCTGCCATCAGTATCTTCAAGAATCTTCATCTGCTGGATGGCAATTCGATTTAGTTTGATCAGTCGTTCATACTGTGGTATACCGTCATTGATGAACACAGCATTGAGGTTCTCCATGTTCGATAGGCAAATGAGTTCATTGATACTGGCGTAGTCACGGATATTTCCTTTCTTGTTGGGATTCAGTTCTCGCCATTGTCTTGCTGTCATTCCGAACATGGCAATGTTGAGTACATCCGCTTCGTCGGCATACTTCATGGCAGCTTGCTCACGTGTAACCTCCGCAGGTATGAGATTTGCTTTGATAGCATCCGTGTGAATGCGGTAGTTTATCTTGGACAGTTCACGCTTGGCAGACCACCCTATCTGTTTTTGTTCCTCTTCTTTCAGTCGTTGAAATTCCTTTATCAAGTATAACTCAAATTCAACAGAAACCCAACTTGCAAACTTAAAGGCTATATCCCTCTGGGCATAAGTTCCGCCGTTCGCTCCACTTTTGCAAATAATACCAACTGCATTAGTGAGTTCCACCCAACGAGTTGGACTCATTGTAAAGGCATTTGAGCCAGCCTCCTTCAAAAGGGGGTCGAATTCGACCCCTTTAAAATTAGGGTTGTTCAGCTGCTCCCAAAGCCCAAGATATTCCAATGTATTTTTAGAACGTAACCAATTCTTTACCACATCTTTTGGCTCTATTGGATTCTTTTGTCTTGCAATATCTGTGATACAAATATAATCAACTCCATTTTTGGATAGAGTCTTTATTGTTTGATTCTTTACTATTATTTTTGCCATGATTTTATACTTCTCATTACATTATCTCTATATGATTTGGTCGTAATTATATAGAAACAGTTATTATGCTACATCTTCGTCACATATTTGTGGCTGCAAATACTTTCCACAAGGCACATTGAATAGTCCTTTCTTGTTTACACGATACAAGCCATTGAAGCAAGTACGATTCAAAAAGAAGAATTTTGTTGTATTCTCTATCGGATCAAGATTCTTTTCATTGTAACGTTGGCGTACAGTCATGAACATCTCACGTTTGGCCTCCATATCTGGCAAAGCGTAATATTCTGCTTGTATGTCACGCAACGAAGGAATCAGTCGCTCTACATTGTCACGTACAGTTCTATAACATGTAATCAAATCGCTGTTAATGTCATTGATTACGGCATGTTTGATATTTGGATGCTGTTGCAGCATATAGAACAACTTATGCTAAGCCGCAGCTTATCTTATGCAAAGATAAATAACATCCACGTAAAAGAAGAATAAAATCAAATGATTTACGCTATAATAATTGCGCTTTACATCAACTTTCCAACAAAACAACTCTAATTCAAGGCTTCACAATCAAGATTCTGCTATTATGTGAAGATAGTGCACCGAACGTTGGGACGTTAAACCCAAATCGGTCATTAGGCCGTTTATTGTATTTTTTAATTACTGCTTGCAGTCTTTTGTTTTTTATAAGGCGTCTTTTGTCTGTTTTTAATTCGCAATAGCTCGCTATTACTCATTAAAAGCCAAACAAAATCCACTCTTCTAAAAGAACAAAATCCAAGCAAGCCCTAACGACCGATTCGGGTTAAAATGGGCACGCTGCTTGCCCAACTGGGGCAACGTGCTTGCCCAACATGGGCAACGTGCTTGCCCCGGATGGGCAGATTTGATGTCAGACGTATGCCCAATAAGTTCAAAGACCTCTTGCCATCTCAATCCGTCGATGGCGATGACTACAACGCAAGATTGCTCCTTCTGACTATCCCTGCCATATACGGCAAGCAGGAAATGCGAAGAAAGAAGCAGCAACAAAGGAATCATTCTCTTCTTCATAAGCTCTGTTCTCTTTATAATAATGTTCATCTTATATATTAAAATATTCATCTTAATATAATGTTCATCTCAAGCTCCTCTGTCTTTTCGATGGCAAAAGCAGCCTCTGTATCTTGCAATGATGTAAGAGAGGTTTTAAGATAAGATTAAGTCCGCAACGGGTAACGGAATTGTAAAATACGGATGGCTGCTTTTGCCTGTCAGGAACCGATGTTTTTCTCATCGGAACAAGACAAAAGCAGCCTTCATTTCATTCCTTACGATAGTATTGCAAACTTGCACTATATCACCATTTTCCTACACACAATCCACTTTTTGCAATCGTTTGCAAAAATGCATGGAAGAAAGAGTGCCGAGTGAGATGCGACATTGGAAAGTTTGACGTATATTTGCAGCAAAGATTATCTTTACAATATCTATGAACGACTGTCAAGCTACAACAATGAAAGATATCGCCGAGAAATTCGGCGTGTCGGTGTCTACAGTTTCCCGCGCCCTCAACGGAAGTACGAGGGTGAGGAAGGATAAGCGTGACGCCATCTGTGAATATGCCAAGCAGCACGACTTCTATCCAAACAACATCGCGAAATCACTGAGAAACTCAAAGCGCGAACCAATAAAGCTGATTGGCGTCATAGTGCCGGAATTCACCCACTATTATTTCTCGTCCGTGCTCACTGGTATAGAGGAGGCTGCGGCAGCACGCGGCTACCGGATAATAATAACGATGAGCAAAGAGAGCTACGAACGGGAAGTGCAGATATGCCAGATGTTCGAAGCTCATCAGGTGTGTGGCGTCATAGTGTCGCAGGCAAAGGAAACGATGCAGTACGACCACTTCAAGTCGCTTCAGAACAAGGGGATAGCGCTCGTTTTCTTCGACCGCATCTGCACGGGTATCAATGCAAGCCTCGTTGTGGTGGACGACTACATGGGGGCTTTCAAGGCCGTGACGCATCTCATTGAGACTGGATGCAAGCGTATAGCCTTCTACGGTATGAAGGGCCGGGCAGAGATAGGCAAGAACAGATACAACGGATACCGTGACGCCCTGCTGAAAGCCGGCATCACACCAGACGACAATCTCATCATTGCCTGCGACAACAGGGAGGACGCCGAGATGCTGACACCGGAGATGCTGGAGCGCAATGACAGGCCCGACGGATTCTTCTGCGTGAACGACGACACGGCAATCGGAGTGATGTATACGGCGAAGAGGATGGGATTCAATATTCCCGACGACATATCGGTGTGCGGATTCACCAACGGCAACCGTGCCGTGGCGTGCGACCCGATGCTCACCACCGTGGAACAGCGCGGAGTGGAGGTGGGAAAAGAGGCTGCCACGATTCTCATGGACCAAGTGGAGCGGCTGACAGACCCTGACAAGATAGAGAAGCGGGTGGTGAGGACACGACTCGTGGTGAGGGGAAGCAGCAGATAAAAGAAACAGGAAACTGATAAGGAAACAAATAACATAATCATAATGAAACAGAAACAGGATTTAAGTTTTTGGAAGCTATGGAACTTAAGCTTCGGATTTTTCGGCGTGCAGATAGCCTACGCCCTGCAAAGTGCCAACATATCAAGAATTTTCGCCACACTCGGTGCTGATCCACACTCTCTGAGCTATTTCTGGATTCTACCGCCTCTGATGGGTATATTGGTGCAGCCGATAGTGGGAACTCTGAGCGACCGCACATGGTGCAGGTTCGGCAGACGAATTCCTTATCTCTTCATCGGATCGGCAGTTGCCGTTGCCGTGATGTGTCTGCTGCCAAACGCCGGTTCTTTCGGTATGGCGGTGAGCACGGCGATGGTGTTCGGACTGATATCGCTGATGTTCCTCGACACGAGCATCAACATGGCGATGCAACCGTTCAAGATGCTCGTGGGCGACATGGTGAACGAGAAGCAGAAGTCGCTCGCCTACTCTATCCAGAGCTTTCTCTGCAACAGCGGTTCACTGATCGGCTACGTGTTCCCGTTCTTCTTCACCGCAATCGGTATTGCCAACGAGGCACCGAAGGGCGTAGTGCCCGACTCCGTGATTTATTCTTTCTATATCGGTGCGGCTATCCTCATACTCTGCGTGCTCTACACCACACTAACCGTGAAGGAGTGGAACCCGAAGGAATATGCTGAATACAACGAGCGCAAGCCTGAGGCGGAGGAGCAGAAAGCCGGTTGGCTGACACTGCTGAAGAACGCTCCGTCGATGTTCTGGAAGGTAGGACTGGTACAGTTCTTCTGTTGGGCGGCATTCATGTATATGTGGACATATACCAACGGCACCATCGCCGACACCGTATGGCACACCACCGACGTTTCGTCGAAGGCTTATCAGGAGGCCGGCAACTGGGTTGGAGTGCTCTTCTTCTGGCAGGCGCTGGGCAGCGTGGCATGGGCTATGGTGTTGCCAAGGATAAAGAACGATAAATTCGCCTATGCCGTGAGTCTGCTCATCGGTGCAGCCGGATTTGCCATGCTGCCGTTCATCGACGACCAGAACATCCTCGTTATCCCATTCCTGCTCATCGGATGTGCATGGGCTGCAATGCTCGCCATGCCGTTTGCCTTCGTGACAAACGCCTTGGAGGGATATGGCCACAAGGGAGCTTACCTCGGACTGTTCAACGGCACCATCTGTCTGCCACAGATAGTAGCGGCTGGCGGGGGCGGAACGCTGCTGTCGCTCGTTGGCTCGCATCAATACAACATGATGATCGTGGCTGCCGTACTGCTGGCGCTCGGAGCATTGAGCGTGGGCATCATCAACAAGAAAGAACAGCCTATACAATAAAAAAGAACAACCTATACAATAAAAACATAACAGAAATAACTTTAAAATATCCTGCACAATGAAGATATTTTTCAATATACAATACGCCACGACGTTCGGTGAGATTCTCAGACTCAACGTCGTAGGCAAAGGGAAAGACATCGAGAAGGTGTATTCAATGAATACCTATGACGGAAAGTCATGGCACTGTGAGATTACTGCCGAAAACGGAATGTCACAGATGGAATATTACTACAGTGTGGAGAACGGCGACAGCGAAGTGCGCCACGAATGGACCACAGTGTCTCACAGATTGGAGCTGAACGCCAAGAGGGCCATGACATATTTCGTGAACGACAGATGGAATGACATCCCTTACGACTCCTATCTCTACAGTTCGGCATTCACCGACTGCGTGAACCGCCGCCACAGGGAACCGGCGAAAGGCTCTGACTACAACCAGACTCTGAGACTCATTGTGCGCGCTCCACAACTGAGGAGCGGCAGCCGTCTGGCTCTCGTCGGCGAAGACAAGGCACTGGGCAGATGGAACCCGGATGATGCCATCTCAATGGTGGAACACAACTACAACGAATGGGTGGCTGACATCAATGTGAAGGAAATGAAGAAGGAGGAAACGGAATTCAAGTTCATCGCCTTCAACGAGAAAGGCGGAGTGGACTGGGAGACTGGCATGAACCGCCAACTGCATGCACCAACGATAAACGACGGTGAGGTTGTAGTGACGGAGTTGGACCAAGCCTTCTTCGAGTTATGCGACGAGAAACTTGCCGGCACTCTCATCCCCGTGTTCTCACTACGGTCGAAGGGCAGCTTCGGAGTAGGCGACTTCGGCGACCTGAAGATGATGATAGACTGGGTGGCCGAGACCAACCAGCGTGTATTGCAGGTGTTGCCGATAAACGACACTACATCAACTCACACCTGGACTGACTCTTACCCCTACTCTGCCATCAGCATCTTCGCCCTGCACCCTCAGTTTGCCGACTTCAGACAGTTGCCTGAGATAAAGGACAAGAAGAAGGCTCGCGAGATGGAGGCTCTGCGCAAGGAACTTAACGAGCTGAAACAGATTGACTATGAGAGGGTTAACAATACCAAGACAGACTATCTGAGAATAATATTCAAGCAGGAAGGCGAGGCTGTGATGAAGGGCGAAGACTTCAAGATGTTCGTAAAAGAAAACGAACACTGGCTAGTGCCCTACGCTCAGTATTGTCATCTGAGAGACTCTTTCGGAAACGTGGACTTCTCTTCATGGAAGGGACACGAACAATGGCATGAGGCTGACCGCAAGAAACTCACCGATCCGAAATCGAAGGAATATGCCGACGTGGCGTTCTACTATTATGTGCAGTTTGTGCTCGACAGACAGATGCGTGCGGCTCATGAGTATGCCATGGCGCGTGGTGTGATTCTCAAGGGCGACATACCTATCGGAGTGAACCGCAACGGATGTGACGTATGGCATGAGCCTCAATACTTCAACCTCAACTCGCAGGCGGGCGCTCCACCTGACGCTTTCTCCATAAACGGACAGAACTGGGGATTCCCTACCTACAACTGGCAGAGGATGATAGATGACGGATGTGAATGGTGGATAAGAAGATTCCAGAACATGGCGAAATACTTTGATGCCTACCGCATTGACCACGTGCTCGGTTTCTTCCGTATATGGGCTATACCTACCACCTGTGTTCACGGACTGCTCGGACAATTCGCCCCGTCGCTCGGAATGACGAGAGAGGAAATTGAAGGCTATGGCCTGCACTTCCAGGAGGAACTGTTCACCACTCCGTTCATTGCCCGTTGGGTCGTAGACCGTGTGTTCGGCATCCATGCCGACGAGGTGGTGGAGAAATACCTCGACCACAAACACGACGACATCTTCGCCCTGAAACCGGAATACGACACGGAGCGCAAGATTGAGGCCGTCTTCAAAGGTAAAGACAGCATGGACGATGTGTGGGTAAGAGACGGTCTGTATGCTTTGGTGAGCGATGGGCGCTTCGTCCGCGACGACAACGACCCTAACAAGTTCCATCCAAGAATCACGGCACAGCTCAACTTCATGTATGAAGCGCTCTACGACAGCGACAAGGAGAAGTTCAACCGTCTATACAACGATTATTACTACCGCCGCAACAACAATTTCTGGTATAACGAGGCAATGAAGAAACTGCCTGTTCTCGTGCAGGCAACCCGAATGCTGGTGTGTGCCGAAGACCTCGGTATGGTGCCAGACTGCGTGGCATGGGTGATGGATCAGCTGCGCATCCTCAGTCTGGAACTGCAGCAGATGCCGAAAGACCCGAAGGTGAAGTTCGGCATTCTCTCGCGCAACCCTTATCGCAGCGTCTGCACACTCTCTACTCACGACATGCCGACACTGCGCCAATGGTGGGACGAGGATTACGAGCGCACACAGGTTTACTATTCTTCTATGCTCTACCGTGGCGGTGCTGCTCCTCATCCTCTGCCGGGATGGCTGGCACGCGACATAATAGCAAACCAGCTGACTTGTCCGTCGATGCTCTGCATCCTGTCGCTGCAAGACTGGTTTGCCTTAGACGAGAAACTGCGTCTGCCCGACGCTGACGCCGAGAGAATAAACATCCCTGCCAACCCCCGCCACTACTGGCGCTACCGCATGCACATCAACATCGAAGACCTGATCGCTGACAAGGAATACAACGATGCGATTAAGGAACTGGTGAAGCTGAGATAAATATCTGAAAGAAAAGAATAACGACAATAACGAAACAATGGAAAAGAAAAAGTCAACATATAGTCCGCTGGATTTCTTTCCGGCGGCATCAAACTACAGCGGTCTGAGAAGCGCGCTGCTGTCCATCGCATTATTGCCGATGATTGGAATGGCACAGACGGTGAGTTCACCGAACGGTAACGTGACGGTGAAATTCTCGCTTACCAACGACGGACAGCCTACTTACGAGATGGAATACAAGGGAAAGACGGTGTGCAAGCCGTCGCATCTCGGACTGGAACTCGCCAAAGACAAACATGCCTCGAAGGGAATGCAGGAGACCGACCTCATGAAGGGTTTCAAGGAGACCGGACACAAGACTTCTACCTTCGACGAGACATGGAAACCGGTGTGGGGAGAAACGGCAACGATACGCAACCACTACAACGAGATGGAGGTGAGCCTCAACCAGCCTTCATCAAAACGCAACATAAAAATACGCTTCCGCGTGTATGACTACGGTATGGGACTCAGATATGAGTTCCCGCAGCAGGAGGAACTGAACTATTTCGTGATAAAGGAGGAGCACACACAGTTTGCTATGGCAGACAACCACACGGCATACTGGATTCCCGGCGACTACGACACACAGGAATATGAATACCAGATCACTCCGCTCACCGGCATCAAGGACATCATACGCCGCGACCGCGAGAAATACAAGAGCAACTCATCGACCACGGTGTTCTCTGATACAGGCGTGCAGACATCGCTGCAGATGAAGACCAAGGACGGATTGTATATCAACATCCACGAGGCGGCTTGCCTCGACTATCCTACTATGCACCTCAACCTCGACGAGAAGACGCTGACATTCGAGTCATGGCTCACTCCTGACGCCGTGGGCATGAAGGGATTCATACAGACGCCTTTCAACACGCCGTGGAGAACGGTGCTCGTGAGCGACGACGCCCGTGACATGCTGTCATGCAAACTGACGCTCAACCTGAACGAACCTTGCAAGATTGAGGACACGTCGTGGATTCATCCTACGAAATACTGCGGTGTGTGGTGGGACATGATAGTCGGCAGAAAGAGCTGGAGCTACACCAACGACTATCCTTCAGTGCGCCTTGGCGAAACCGACTACTCCAAATGCAAGACGAACGGCACTCACGGAGCTACCACAGCTGAAGTGAAGAGGTATATAGACTTTGCTGCAAAGAACGGACTGCAGGAGGTTCTCGTTGAGGGATGGAACATCGGCTGGGAGGACTGGTTCGGCCATCAGAAGCTCGACGTCTTTGACTTCGTGACGCCATACCCTGACTTCGACATCAAGGAACTCAACGAATATGCCCATTCTAAAGGAGTGAAGCTGATGATGCACCATGAAACTTCGGCTTCTGCAATCAACTATGAACGTCATCTTGAGGATGCCTTCAAGCTGATGAACAAATATGGCTACGACGCCGTGAAGACGGGATATGTGGGCGACATCATTCCGAGAGGCGAATACCACTACAGTCAGATTATGAACAACCACTACCAGCGCGTGGTGGAAGAGGCTGCCAAGCATCATATCATGGTGAACGCACATGAGGCGACACGTCCTACGGGTATATGCCGCACATGGCCTAACCTCGTGGGCAACGAGAGTGCGAGGGGCACTGAATACGAAGCTTTCGGCGGAAGCGTGCCTTACCACACGGTGATGCTGCCATTCACCCGTCTGCAGGGTGGACCGATGGACTATACTCCTGGCATCTTCGAGACGAAGCTCTCTGAATGGAGCCAGAACCAGAGTTTCGTACATTCCACGCTCTGCGGACAGCTGTCGCTGTATCTCGTGATGTACAGTCCGCTGCAGATGGCTGCCGACCTGCCTGAACACTACGAGAAATACGATGATGCCTTCCAGTTCATCCGCGACGTGGCATGCGACTGGGATGACTCTAAATACATTGAGGCCGAACCGGCAAAATACATCACCGTGGCCCGCAAGGCAAAAGGTACCGACAACTGGTTTGTCGGCGGCAAGACTGGCGAAGAGGCGCGCAACGCCGTGGTGAAGCTCGACTTCCTGGACAAAGGAAAGAAATACGAATGCACCATCTATCAGGATGCTGCCGACGCTGACTATGAGAAGAATCCGAAGGCTTACCGCATCACCAAGCGCACGGTAAAACGTGGCGACGTGTTGAAGATCAGGGAAGCCAGAGGTGGCGGATTCGCCGTGTCTATTATGGCTAAGAAATAACTAAAGAACGAGAAGTATGGTTAATATAAGAACTGCTATGACGGGCTGCATTATGGGAGTCCTCTCTCTGCCGATGTCGGCTCAGGGGATATTCAACGAGATGTCGTTCTCAGCCGACAAGACAGTGTTCAGACTCAACTCGCCATATAAGACCACTCTGCGCATCTACAAGGATGGAGAAGGCGGAAAACCCATGAAGACTGTGAAGATGAAGAGCAAGGGCGATGGCGTCTGGGAGGCTGTAGTGAAAGGCAACCTGAACGGATTGTTCTATACCTTCGACACCGGCAACGGTGAGTGTCCCGGACTCTTCGCCAAGGCTGTAGGAGTGAACGGAAACCGTGGTGCCGTGGTAAACATGCCGTCTACCGACCCTGAAGGATGGAACGAAGACAGACGACCGGCATTGGCATCGCCGGCAGACCTCGTGATTTACGAGCTGCACCACAGGGACTTCTCCATCGACCCGTCGTCGGGACTCGGCAACAAGGGTAAGTTCTTGGCGCTCACCGACCCTAAAGCAATAGAATATCTGAAGAGACTCGGGGTGAACGCCATCCATATCCTGCCATCGTTCGATTATGCCTCGGTGGACGAGACAAGACTCGACACGCCGCAATACAACTGGGGCTACGACCCGAAGAACTACAACGTGCCTGAGGGCAGCTATTCCACCGACCCGTATTCACCGACGGTGAGAATAAAGGAGTTCAAACAGATGGTGCAGGCATTACACAGGGCTGGCATCAGAGTGATACTCGACGTGGTATACAACCACACGTTCGACATCAAGAACAGCAACTTCCAGCGCGTCAATCCAGACTACTTCTATCGCAAGACGGCTGACGGTAAGTATTCCGACGGTTCGGGCTGCGGCAATGAGACGGCATCTGAAAAGGCGCTGATGAGGGAGTATATGCTGGAGAGCGTGAAATATTGGGTGAACGAATACCATATCGACGGTTTCAGATTCGACCTCATGGGTGTACACGACATCGTGACGATGAACGATATCCGTGCTGCCGTAGACCAGATAGACCCAAGCATATATATATATGGTGAGGGATGGAGCGCCGGCAGCTGTGCCTACCCTACCGACAAACTGGCGATGAAGGCGAACACACGTCAGCTGAACGGCATCGGTGCTTTCTGCGACGATATGAGGGACGCACTGCGCGGTCCGTTCAGCGACGACCATAAGGGTGGATTCCTTGCCGGAATGCCTGATATGGAGGAGAGCCTCAAGTTTGGCATCGTGGGAGCAATCAGTCATCCGCAGATTGACATGACGCGTGTGAACTACAGCAAGGAGGCATGGACAAACTCCCCCACTCAGATGGTAAGCTACGTGAGCTGCCACGACGACCTGTGTCTCACCGACCGACTGAGATCAAGCATACCGGGAATAACGGAAGATGAGCTTATCCGTCTGGACCTCTTGGCTCAGACTGCGGTGCTCACCTCTCAGGGTGTGCCGTTCATTCTTTGCGGTGAAGAAATGCTGCGCGACAAGAAAGGGATACACAACAGTTTCAAATCGCCTGACAGCATCAACCACCTCGACTGGAACAATCTGAAGCGATACCCACAGGTGTTCGACTATTACAGCGGTTTGATAGCTCTACGCAAGAGTCATCCGGCTTTCAGACTTGCCAATGCCGATCTCGTGAGAAAGCATCTGTCTTTTCTCGATGCTCCCAAGGGAGTGGTGGCTTTCAGCCTCAACGATAATGCCGGTGGCGACTCATGGCGCGACATCATAGTGATTCTGAACGCAAACAAGCAGCCGACTGACATCAACGTGCCTGAAGGGGAATATACCGTGGTAGTAGACAACGGAAAGGTGGACGTCAACGGACTTGGCAGCATAACCGGTCAGAAAGCTACCGTAGGTGGACAACAGGCAATGGTGATTTACAGAAAGTAGAATGCCTGTAAATCCGTTTACTCATCGACTCGTTTACTTGTCAACTCGTCAACTAAAAATAACAAACTAATGAAAAAGATAATAGCAGCCCTATTGCTGGGCACAACATTAACAATGAGTGCGGCTTCAAAAATAGACAGAATTGAACCGACAAACTGGTTCGTGGGAATGAAAAACCCACAGGTGCAACTGATGGTATACGGCAAGGACGTGAGATCTGCCAACGTATCCACCGACTACCCCGGTGTACGCATCGACAGTCTGGTGCGCCTCGACAGCCCTAACTATCTCCTCATATATATGAACGTGAAGGATGCCAAGGCGGGAGTGATGAACCTGAAGTTCCAGACTGCCAAAGGCAAGGCGCAGACCGTGAAATATTCGCTCAACGAGAGGATGCAGAAGGGTGAAGACCACAAGGGCTTCTCTAATGCCGACGTGCTCTATATGCTCATGCCAGACCGCTTCGCAAACAGCGGTAAAGACAACAGCAAGATCAAGGGGATGAATCCCTACTCAATCAACCGCAACGAACCGAGCCTCCGTCATGGCGGCGACCTGGAGGGCATTCGCCAGCATCTGGACTATTTCAACCAGCTGGGAGTAACGGCACTGTGGTTCACTCCGGTGCTTGAGAACAACTCTCCCGACCACGGCAAACAGAGCACATACCACGGATATGCCACGACAGACTACTATAAGGTGGACCCACGGTTCGGAACCAACGAAGACTACCGCAGGCTCGTTGCCGACGCTCATAAAAAGGGACTGAAGGTGGTGATGGACATGATTTTCAACCACTGCGGATTCGAGCATCCCTGGGTGATGGACATGCCTTCTGCCGACTGGTTCAACTATCCTGAATGGCTGAGTCCTGAGAATCAGGCAAACAACAAGAAAACGAAGACTATAGACGGTGCGGCTCAGGTGAATGACAAATACCTGCAGACCAGCTATAAGCTGACACCTGTGCTCGACCCATACGCCAGCCAGGTGGACATGAAGGAGACCGTTGACGGATGGTTCGTGCCTTCGATGCCCGACCTCAACCAACGCAACAGCCACGTAATAACTTACCTCATCCAGAACAGCGAATGGTGGATAGAGACAGTGGGCATCGACGGTATCAGAATGGACACCTATCCATATGCCGACCGCAAGGCAATGGCAAAATGGATGGAGGTGCTCAACGAGGAATATCCTAACTTCAACACCGTGGGAGAGACATGGGTGACAGAACCGGCATACACAGCGGCATGGCAGAAGGACTCGAAACTCAGCGACATCAACTCTAATCTGAAGACGGTGATGGACTTCAGCTTCTTCGACAGACTGAATCTTGCCAAAAACGAAGAGACCGACGGATGGTGGAACGGTTTCAACCGCATCTACAACTCGCTCTGCTACGACTATCTCTACAATGACCCGTCACACGTGATGGCATTCATCGAGAACCACGACACCGACAGATTCCTCGGAGAGGGACAGGACACTCTGAAACTGAAACAGGCTCTCGCCCTGCTGCTCACCATCAACCGCATTCCGCAGCTTTACTATGGTACGGAGGTGCTGATGAACGGCTCGAAGAAGGTGACCGACGGCAACGTGCGCCGCGACTTCCCTGGCGGTTTTGCCGGCGACAAGCGCAATGCTTTCACCAAAGAGGGACTCACGAAGGAGGAGAACGCAATGTTCAACTGGACAAGTCGTCTGCTACACTGGCGCAACGGCAACGACGTGATAACAAAAGGCAAACAGACTCAGTTCATCCCTTACGACGGCATCTATGTCATTGCCCGCACATTGGGCAACAAGGTGGTGATGACCGTGTTAAACGGCACAAGCCATGAAAAGAAACTCCATGTGGAGCGTTATGCCGAAGTGATAAACGAAGCACAGACAGCCACAAACATTCTGACAAACAGAAAGATAGACATCACGAAGGATGTAACGCTCTCACCCCGTGGAACAATGATTCTGGAGTTTGAAAATAAATAAACACAATTCCCCATGAACAAGAAACTAATTACTGCCATCGCCGCAATAGCATGCCCATCCATGCTCATGGCACAGGGATGGCCTACAAATCATCAAGGCGTGATGCTCCAGGGATTCTACTGGAACAGCTACGACGCCTCAAACTGGAAAAAACTCGAGACACAGGCCGACGAACTGTCTAAGTATTTCAACCTGATATGGATTCCGCAAAGCGGCAACTGCGGAGGTGAATCCATGGGATACGACGATCTCTATTGGTTTGACAACTACAAGAGCGCATTCGGTTCTGAAGAGGAACTGCGCTCTATGATATCCACCTTCAAACAGAAAGGACTGGGCACCATTGCCGATGTGGTGATAAACCACAGGAAGACGCTAACAAACTGGGTTGACTTCCCGAAGGAGACCTACAAGGGAGTGACATACCAGCTGCTGCCTACCGACATCTGCAAGGATGACTGCAGCGGAAAGACCGCTACATGGGCTAAGGAGAACGGCTACAATCTGAGTGACAACAACGACACGGGAGAGGGTGTCGACTTTGCCAGAGACCTCGACCACAACAGCAGCAACGTGCAGAACAACGTCAAGGCTTATCTCGACTTCCTACTCAACGACCTGGGGTATTCCGGAGTGCGCTACGATATGGTTAAGGGCTACGACGCCAAATTCACCGGTATCTACAACACTGCGGCAAAGCCTGCATTCTCGGTAGGCGAATATTTCGACGGCAACAAGCAAAATGTGGAAAACTGGATAAACGGTACCACCCAGAATGGTGAGATACAGAGTGCGGCATTCGACTTCCCCACCCGATATGCCGTTCGCGACGCCACGGCATACAGCAACTGGACAAAGCTCGACAACGGTGGACTTGCCACGGATGGCGACTACTGCCGTTATGCCGTGACATTTGTTGAAAACCACGACACGGAGAAGCGGTCTGAATCGGAGCAGCAGGATCCTATCAAGAAGGACACCCTCGCTGCCAACGCCTATATCCTCGCCATGCCGGGAACGCCGTGTGTGTTCATGAAACACTGGATTGACCACAAACGGGAGATAAAGAACATGATTCTGCTGCGCAACCTCACAGGCATCACGAACCAGAGCGCATGGAACCGCAACGTAAGCACCGTGGCACGCTATGTGTTCACGACCACGGGTACTAACGGACGACTTCATGTTGCCGTGGGTACATCGGCAAACAGCTATACTGCCGACAACACTACATGGGCGCTCGCCACAGAGGGATACCACTATCGCTACTTTCTGGAGAGAAACAGAGAGACGGCATGGATAGACCTGCCATCGGGGGAATATCATGACACACCGAAGGCTTTGCTGCGCGCCATTTCTACAAACGACAACGCCAAGATTGTATACACTCTCGACGGTACTGCTCCGACAGCCAACAGCAGCGTGGCTGAAAGCGGATATGAGGTGGCACTGCCTGAGGGCGACGTAACTCTCAAGGCTGGACTGCTCGTTGACGGCAACGTGACGGGCATCACGGAGCGCCACTACTCCATCAAGGCTTTCTCGCCTTATGCCATAACGGTGAACGTGAATGCCGACCAAGTGGGCTGGACCGCAATGAACGTATGGTCGTGGGGCGGCGACGGAAGCCACAACCCAACGATACAAAAATGGCCTGGCGACAATGTGACGACGACGGTGACGGAGAATGGAAAGACATGGTATTCACTGGGCTATACCATGAACAGCATAGACGACTACGTGAACTTCGTGTTCAGCACCGACAACGGCAAGTCTCAGACTGAGAACATCCAGAACGTCAATGCCACCACTTATCTCGAAATAACGACAGAGAAAGACAGCAACGGCCACTACAAGGTTGCCGACGTGACATCTCAGTATTCCGGAATCGCGGTTCCGTCAACCGCCATCATGCCTATAGCAAAGTCTACCACCGTAGTCTCTCTCGACGGTCGCACGCTGCGCTCCTTCTCTGGTCATGTTTCTGCCGGCGAGGCAACCCAAGGTCTTCCATCTGGAATATACATCGTGAACGGCAAGAAGGTAGTGAAGTGATTTTGGCTACTGTAGCAATTATTGCCGCCTTTTTTCACAAGCGGCTCCCTATTCTATCATTAACCCCAAATCAGCTGCAACAGCTGGTTTGGGGTATTTTATGCCCAAACGGTCATTAGGCCGTTCAACCCAAATCGCTTTCTATGTTAATATCCAAATGTTTTGACCATTATTTTCAATTTATGCT
>ERZ780141.71-NODE-71-length-74629-cov-14.812629_pt1 | contig 74629 bp, 67 predicted proteins | sample MGYA00433080_ERZ780141 | MGnify/ENA primary metagenome ERZ780141 (study PRJEB29588, sample SAMEA2154047) | human gut metagenome | biome: human gut; feature: human-associated habitat; material: faeces | place: Denmark | collected 2008/2010 ... | reverse complement strand
GACGCGGTCACAGCCGTGAAAACCGCCTTGGCAAGCTTGCCGAACAGGCCGCCACCCTTGGCGGACTTCTTCTCGGTCTCCTTGGCCTGTGCCTCCGCCGCGGCTTCCTCCTCGTCCTTACGGGCCTGCGCCAGCAGCACCTCGAACGCGCTCTCACGGTCAACAGGAGTGTCGTACTTCCCGTAGATTCTGGACGACTTTATCAATTGGCTTCTCTGCGAGGTGTCGATGGCCCCGATCTGGCTGAGCGGGAAAAGGATTTTCGCTTTCTGAACAACGCCCGGAGCTCCGTTCGCCTCCAGAAACGACACCAAAGCCTCACCAGTCCCGAGATTCATGATAGCCTCGGATGTGTCGAACGCCGGATTGGCCCTGAAAGTCTCCGCAGCGACTTTCACCGCTTTCTGATCCTTGGGGGTGAACGCCCTCAAGGCATGCTGCACGCGGTTGCCGAGCTGGCCGAGGATGCTTTCCGGAATGTCAGTCGGACTCTGGGTCACGAAATAGACACCCACACCCTTGCTCCTGATGAGTCTTACGACCTGTTCGATCTTGTCTGTCAAGGCCTTTGGCGTGTCGTCAAAGAGCATGTGCGCCTCATCGAAGAAGAACACCAACTTAGGCAGATCCATGTCACCGACCTCCGGAAGGGTTGAATATAACTCTGAAAGTAGCCAAAGAAGGAACGTGGAATATAGCTTCGGCTTCATCATCAGCCTGTCTGCGGCCAGGACGCTCATCACGCCTTTTCCTCCCTCGCAGGCCAGAAGATCCTGAATATCAAAGGACGGCTCGCCGAAGAATTGGTCAGCGCCTTCATTCTCAAGGGTAAGGATCGACCTTTGGATCGCACCGACCGAAGCGGAGGCTATGTTGCCATAGACAGACGAATATTCAGAGGCATGCGCCTGGACATAGTTCAGCATGGATCGCAGATCCTTGATGTCAAGCAGAAGCAGACCTCTTTCGTCAGCTATCCTGAACACGATGTTCAGTACCCCCTCCTGAGTGTCGTTAAGGCCAAGGACACGGCTCAAAAGCTGAGGTCCCATCTGTGAGACAGTGCACCTGAGCGGATGTCCCTGCTGTCCGAACACATCGTAGAAGCGCACCGGACAGCTTTGGAACCGCGGAGCCTCGATTCCGAACTCAGCCATCCTCTTTTCGATGAATCCGCTCAGACGCCCCGGTTGGGATATTCCCGAAAGATCCCCTTTCATGTCCGCCATGAAGCAAGGGACCCCTGCCTGGCAGAAAGTCTCGGCCAGGACCTGAAGTGTGACTGTCTTTCCGGTACCTGTCGCTCCAGCGACAAGGCCATGCCTGTTGGCCATCTTCCCGATGATGGAAAGCGGTCCGTCTTGGCAATGGGCTACCCAAAGCCCGTTCTTAGCGTCGTACATCGTTGTCAGTTTTATAGTATTGATTAATCTTCCTTACAGAAAAACGAGAAATGGACACGCCCGTACCTCTTCTCTTTCCTGAAATACGGATGGTCCGTGAATGAATGCTCATCCCCGTGCTCCAGGATGAAATAGCAACCGGGATGGAGAATGTCCGCCGAGTACACCTTGTCCGGCAATGTCTCCAGTCCGTCAAGGGCGTATGGTGGATCCGCGAACACTATATCGAACTTCTCGTGACAGATGCCGAGGAAATCAAACACGTTGTCCCTGACCATCGTGACATTGTCCAGACCAAGCCGACGGGCCTCTGTCTTGATGAACGAGGCGTTCTCCCGCGCCATCTCCACCGACCACACTCTCGCCGCCCCCCTTGAGGCGAACTCGAAAGCGACGGCCCCTGTGCCACCGAAAAGGTCAAGAACCTTCAAATCCTCAAACTCGTACTCGTTGTCAAGCACATTGAACAGACCTTCGCGGGCGAAGTCGGTGGTCGGCCTTGCATTGTAGCCGGCAGGGGGATTGACAGTTTTCCCGCGCAGTCTTCCTCCGATTATCCTCATAGCCTTTCGACAGATTTGAAATAACGGTACAGGGACATTTCCTCCTCCTCGGTCAAAGGAGTTCTGAAATAGACCGATGACACCTCCGGATTGAGTTGGAGCTTTCTCACGGCCATGAACAGGAAATATTCCGCGGTAGTGAAATCGGACGCACGGAACACGTTGGCCAAAAGCAGATTGCGACCCTGAGATATTCCAAGATGAAGATATCCCGCGGCGTAGGACGCGATGATCCTGTTATATTCATCGATGTTCTGCAGATCCTTCAGGATGTAGTACATCTCCGGCAGGACCTCCGCAGGTCTGCCATCGAAGTCAAGGACCGCCTGCGAGATTGTCCGGGACAGCATCTCTCCGATGGACAGGGAATATACCAATTCAGCGGCGTATTCCGGAAGCGAGGCATGGGAAACCTCATCGCCATCGCCTATGACAACGGTGTCGGCGAGGCTTTGCCGGGCCGTTGACTCATCAAAGAACGTTCGCGGGACCAATGCCACTTTCGGAGTGAACAGCGACACCTCCACATGCCGGTACCGCCGTTGGAACTCAGGAGCCGTGAAAACCGTGTCAGCGCCGCGCCATCCCGATTCCGTCACGGCGCCATCATCCTCCACCTTAAAAGAATATCCATTCAAGCAGACTTGAATGGATATTCCGTTTATCTTCTGTTTTGGATTCCAATCCATCTATGTCAGGTGATGACAGAGGATTACTCCCAGTTACCGACGTTGTTGTTAGGCGCGGAGACACTTCCGACCATAAGACCCTCGTAACGGCCCTGATTCTCGCACTCGGCGACTTTGTTCACAACAAGCTGATGATTCATTCCGTTAAGGATGGACTTCCAAGGCATCTTAGCCTCGAACAGCGGCACATTCACACCGGAGACCTTCTTCACGACAGCGTCCATCTCGATCTTTGTCACAGCGGCGACAGTCTCACCCTCCGCGGCGAAAGGAATCTCGTCGGTCTTGTTGACATCGAAATCAGTCCTGCTGCGGAACAGGGTATCCTTGACGGCGATCTTGTTCTGGATAGAGAACACGAGTTTCTTGTCACCTTCCTGATAGAGTTTGTAAAGGCCCTCGTCGGTGATTCCCTTATGAGACTTCTTCACGTCATTGGTGTGAGCCACGGCGAGGGAGTCATCCTTTGAGCCGACCTGCATGAGAACCACCATCTCACCGTTGTTGTAGAACTGCTTGAGGGTGTCGAACGAAGCGGTGAACCTCTCGTTCACACTCTTGAACGCAACCTGGAGATCACGGATGTCCTTGAGCCTCTGGACAGCCACTTTCTGCCTGGCCTCAACTTCCTTGTTGAATCTGACAGGTTCCATGATGCCGTCATAGATCTTGTAGACTAAAAAGATCGCGCAAAGCGCGAGTACGATGCAGATGATCGTTTTCAGTGTCTTGTTCATTATTCTTTGTTTTTATGTTTTTTCTACCCATGAAAAGACTATACGTCAATTCTTGACAAAGTTAGAAAATTGATTTATGAAATGCAATATAATATTTGTAATTTTGCAGACAGCAATGAAAGACATCACAGTTTTAGACAGACTGACGGGTGGTTCATCCCGCGTCACCATCGTCGTCCACACCCATCCGGACGGGGATGCGGTCGGAAGCGGAACCGCCATGTTGGGTTATCTGACAGACATAAAGCGCAAGAACGCCGCGCTGATCGTACCGGACAGCGTCCCGGACTCCATCTCCTTCATCACGAAAGGATTCGAGCCCGGAAGTGTCATCGTGTTCGAGGATGAGAGGCTGAAAGCGGAGGAATGGATCAATTCCTGTGACCTGATCATCTGTCTGGACTGCAATTCATTCTCCAGGACAGCGGACATGGAGACTCTCCTGAGGAAATCCACGGCCCGTAAGGTTCTGATCGACCATCATCTGAACCCTGAGACGGCATCCTTTGACCTGACGTTCTCAAAGGAAGGGATATCCTCGGCCAGCGAGCTTCTGTTCTGGATCCTGATGGAGACGCCGGAGATCGAAGGAGACGCGTCTCGTCTGCCGGCAAGATGCGCCGCCTCCCTGCTTACCGGAATGACGACTGACACGAACAACTTCTCGAACTCTGTCTTTCCAAGCACGTTCGAGATGGCCTCAAGACTGATCGAAGCCGGAGTGGACCGTGACGCCATACTCGTCAGCCTGTACAACAACTACAGGGAGAACCGTCTGAGGCTCATGGGGTTCCTTATGAGCGAAAAGCTCACGATCACCCCGCGCGGCGTCGCTTTCATCATCCTGGACAAGGAGACCCAGGACAGGTTTGACTTCAAAAGAGGCGAAAGCGAAGGCTTCGTGAACATGCCGTTGTCTGTGGCGGAGGTGCGCATGAGCATATTCCTGACCCAGGAGGACGACATATTCAAAGTGTCCATCCGCTCAAAGAAGGGAGTCTCGGCGAATGACTGCGCCGCAAGATACTTCAACGGCGGCGGACATGAGCAGGCGGCCGGAGGAAAGCTCACCGCCGGGAAAGACCTGGCCTCCCTCAAGGACGCCGAGGCATACATCTTGAAAGTAACGAATGAGTTTTTTGGAATATGACAAAGAATCTCATCATACCAGCCCTGATGGGCATGGCCGCCCTTGTCTCTTCTTGCGGCAAGAGCGAGGTCGAGAACGCCTATACCCAGCAGGACAAGAACATCGAATCTCTGGTCAAATCCCTTGCTCCGGAAGAATCCGAGGCGACGGTCGATTATCTTGACGGCGTCGTAAGGGTCACCGTGAAGCACGGAGAAGGGGCCGCGCTTGAGAGCGGCGGAACCGTGTCCTTCTACTATGCGGGACACTGCATCAACAGTTCCAGCCTCAGTTCCGGGAATATGTTCGTGACCAACAGCAAAGAATTCGCCGAATCCTACAACTGGACGGTGACCGACTCCACCATCTTTCAGGTCAGCACGGTCGATCTCGCGAAGGACAACCTTGTCAAAGGCCTGAAAAAAGGCATCGTAGGGGTCAAGGCCGGAGATGAATGTTACATCATGTTCAACGGAAAGTACGGATTCGGGAAGCACACGAACGGAACCGTGCCAGGAAATTCGGCTTTGGCCTATCATTTGTGGATAAGCAGCGTCTCGAATTAATCAATGAGAAAAAAGAAAACTGTTATGAATATATCAAAGAAAGCAACTTCATCTTTGCGTTGTACGGCCGCCGTGGCCATTCTTGCCTTGGCGTCATCCTGCGCGAAGGAAACCACAACCTACGAGAACGATGACGTGAAACTCTACCTGGACGCTTGGATGAGCGTGAACCATCCGGGAGTCCAGCCGACCGGCCTTGGAGTTTACATCATCGATGACCAGCCTGGCTCCGGAGAGGCTGTCACGGATGATGACTATTATTACTTCATCCGCTACACGGCCACGGATCTGAACGGGAACATCAGCGGCACGTCCGAGGAGAAAGTGGCGCAGCAGACAGGAATCTACACGAAAGGCAACTACTATGGTCCGACAGTGGTGATGGACTCTTACTATGCCACCCAGCCGGGTGTTCTGGAAGCCATCAAGGGCATGAAGGTCGGCGGAACAAGGACAGTGGTCGTGCCTGGATGGCTCAACTCAACCATATCATCATCAACCGGCGAGAAATACTACACTACCGCTGAGGAATTCTACAAGAACAAGAGCGGGAGCAACACAATCTACACTCTTACCTTGACCGACAAGACCGACAACATCAACAAATGGGAGGTCGATTCGTTGGAAAGGTACACAGCTCGCATGATGAACGATGTTGACTCCACATTCTACGGGTACTACTACCAACAGCTCAAGGAGCCTACTGACACAACCACATTCCCGCGTGACACGACATTCTACATCAACTACATAGGGAGGCTTCTCAACGGTCAGGTGTTCGACACCACAATCGAGGACACCGCCAAGTTCTACGGAATTTACTCCTCGTCAAAGACTTACAAGCCTCAAATGGTCAAGTTGAACGAGACCTACACCGAAATCACTCTCGGAGGGTCAAGCAGTTCGGACGGAAGCACCACAATCGATGGATTCGCCTACTGCCTCTCAAAACTGAAATCCTACGAGAAAGGAATCTGCGCGTTCTACTCGGCTTTGGGCTACAAATACAGCGGCAGCGGAAACGTGATTCCAAAATTTGCCCCTTTGACTTTCGAGATCGAGATTGTTGACAAAGAAGAATAAGGAAGAATATAATGCCACAGACACAGACCGCTCCTACGGAGCTTGGAAGTGAAAGCATAGGAATATTGCTCAAGAAGTACGCAGTCCCTGGAATCATCGCCATGACTGCGTCTTCTCTCTATAATATGGTGGACAGCATCTACATCGGGCATATTCCCGGATCGGGATCGCTGGCCATCTCGGGACTTGCTGTCACGTTCCCGCTGATGAACCTCAGCACGGCGCTCGGCACTCTTGTCGGCGTCGGGGCGGCGACCATGATCTCCGTGCTGCTCGGACAGCGGAACTATAAGATCGCCAACAAGGTCCTGGCCAACGAGGTGACCCTGAACTGCATCGTCGGCCTCCTGTTCACCGTGTTCTGCCTGATGTTCCTGGATCCGATTCTCTATTTCTTCGGAGCCAGCGCCAACACGCTGAAGTACGCCAGGGACTATATGGAGATCATTCTCTACGGAAATGTCATCACTCATCTTTACTTTGGACTGAACAGCATCATCCGGTCTTCGGGCAACCCGAAGATGGCGATGGGACTGACCCTTTTCACAGTGATCCTCAACAGCATCCTGGACCCGATATTCATTTTCACGTTCGGGATGGGTGTCCGCGGAGCCGCCTTGGCGACGGTGATTTGCCAGGCTGTCTCGCTGGCATATTCAATATACTATTTCACACGGAAGGACAACGTCCTTCGTCTGCCGAAAGGGTTCTTCAGTCTTGAGTGGAGGATCGCAAAGGATTCATTGTCAATCGGTATGGGGCCTTTCCTTATGAACTCGGCCTCCTGCATCGTGACAATGTTCATCAACCAGCAGCTTCTCAAGTACGGCGGAGACCTTGCGATCGGAGCATACGGAATCATCAACAGGATCAACTTCCTGTTCATTATGGTGGTGATGGGGTTCAACCAGGGAATGCAGCCTATCGCCGGCTACAATTTCGGGGCGAGGAAATATTCAAGGGTCCGCGAGGTATTCCTGCGCACGTCAATGTGGGCCACGATCATAACCGGTTTCTGGTTCATCGCCTCGGAGTTCTTCCCGAAAGTGATGGTCAGCATCTTCACCAACGATCCAAGCCTTAAGGAGATGGCGGAGAAAGGATTGAGAGTGATGAACCCGGTTGTGCTGATCGTAGGCTGGCAGATGGTATCGACCAACCTGTTCCAGAGTCTCGGAATGGTCCGGAAGTCAATATTCCTGTCCCTCAGCCGCCAACTGCTTTACCTTGTGCCACTGCTGTACCTGATGCCGCTGTTCTTTGACATTCATGGAGTGTTCGCGGCGTTCCCTATCTCCGATGCGCTGGCCTGCGTCACGACATTGGTCATGATCGGCAATCTCATGCGCAAATTCAGCAGACTCAAGGACGGGGACGAGCCAACGATCCTTGGAAGCGCGATCTCTTAAAAACTAATGAATATGAACGGACAAAACACAATAATCAACATCGGACGCCAGTTCGGGAGCGGCGGAAAGCTCATCGCGTTAAAAATAAGCGAGACTCTGGGCGTCCCGGTCTATGACAACGAGTTGATCTCCAAGGCAGCCGACGAGAGCGGTTTCAGCAAGGAACTGTTCGAGCGCAGCGACGAGAAAAGAAGCATATTCAACATTTCATCCTTCTTCGGCACCGGAAGGTTCGGGGAGACGCGGAACTACGTCGGAGACAACGAGCTTTTCAAAATCCAAAGCGAAGTCATCAGGGACATCGCGGCGAAAGGTCCGGCGATTTTCGTAGGCAGGTGCTCCAACTACATCCTCAGAGACTCTAAATGCCTGGATGTCTTCGTCTGCGCGCCTTTGGAGGACCGTGTGAAAAGGGTTTCCGAAAGATTGGGAATCAGCCCGGAGGAGGCCCGCACCAGAATCGGAAGACAGGACAGGACCAGGGAGACCTACTACAATTTCTTCACTTTCGGCAACTGGGGAGCGGCGTCTGACTATGACCTCTGCATCGACTCCTCGATTCTCGGAATAGACGGGACAGCCGATTTCATCATCGACTTCGGAAGAAAGGCCGGACTGATCTAAGAATATGTCGGATTCCAGAACAAAAAGGTTGATCCTCACTTGCGCGGCGGGACTGTCTGTCCTGCTGGTCGTCATCATAGCCGGTAAGTCAGCGTTCGGCAAGCGGATGGATAAGGAAACTGAATCGTGTCCTGTGCCGGTAAACCTCAACGAAACCCTTACAAACGAGATGTCAGACACGTCCTGCCTGGCCGGGTTCGATAAGATAGTCAAGGACTACCTGACTTACTGGGGAATACACGGAGCGTCCCTCTCGGTCATGAGAAACGACTCCCTGCTCTTCGCCAAAGGCTACGGGGAGGCCGACACCGACAAGAAAATGGGGCCCGGGAATATTCTGAGGATGGCGTCCGTCTCCAAGCTGGTGACAGCTGTGGGAATTATGGTTCTTCAGGAAAGAGGACTGCTGAGCATCAAGGACCACGTGTTCGGGCCGGATGGAATCCTGAACGACTCAGCCTATGTCGCCGTCATAAAAGACACCTTATACAATAGGATTACGGTTGAAGACCTTCTGCGTCACAAGGGTGGTTTCTCCAAACGTGGCGGAGACCCGATGTTCTCGACCCGCTGGATAATGATGCAGAACGGCTGGAAGGAGGTTCCCACACAGGAGCAACTGATGGAGCTCCAGCTCAAAAGGCGGGTGAAATTCGTTCCTGGCACCGCTCAGGAATATTCAAACTTCGGCTATCTGGCTCTTTCCATGGTGATTGAGAAGGTCAGCGGGATGGACTATGAGACCTTTATGCAGGAGAATGTGCTGCGGCCAATCGGATGCGTTGATTTCCACATCGCCGGCAACTACTACAAGCACAAGCTCCCCAACGAGACACGCTACTATGTCCAACACGATGACGAGCCGGCGGAGGAGTTCAACAACAGCGGCCGTAAGGTCATCCGCTGCTACGGCGGCAACAATGTGACTGGTCTTTCCGGAGCGGGAGCCTGGGCGGCATCGACACCGGAACTGGCACTGCTCGTAGCCTCGATCGACGGCAGACCGGAAGTGCCTGACATCATCAGCAAGGAAAGCGTGGATCAGATGACTGAATATTTCGACGAGAGCACCTACTCGCTCGGTTGGAACGACACCAAGGACGGTTACTGGACACGTACCGGGACATTCGCCGGGACAAGCGCGCTGATCAAGTACTTCCCTGACGGGGAATGCTGGATATTCATTTCCAACACAAGCACTTACAAAGGGCCGGGGCTCGCGCGGCACACGGCGGAGCTTTTCGACAAGCTCAGAATGAAATATTCCTCGAAGTTTCCTCCGAGGAATATGTTCTATCCGCCTCATCAAAATACTTCAAGTGATGAGGAATGGTTTGATTATTAATACTACTTGTTGACAAACATCACAGCCTCCGCGATGGAGTTCAGCTTGGTGTCAACGCTGTCGGCACGGCTTGCGAGCACGCAAGGGACAGTCGTTCCGACGAGCATTCCAGCCTGCTTCACACCAGTGGCGAGTTTGGAGTTTGTCTTCCAGAACACATTGGCGGACTCGATGTTAGGGAACTCAAGACAGTCAGCGTCACCGGCAACCGGGCTGACAAGTTTCTTGATCTCCACAGACTCCTTGTCGATCGCGACATCCAGAGCCAGAGGGCCGTCAGCGACACAGCCCTTGATCTGTCCGCGGTCAACCATCTTGGCGAGAGCGGCGGCCTCCATGCAGGCAGGCATGGAATCAAGCACCTGCTCGGATGCGGAGATGAACGCAAGCTTAGGCTTTGAGATGCCGAATGACTTGGCCACTCCGATGAGATAACCGGCGATCTTCACCTTCTGGCGGAAGTCAGGAAGAGGAATCACGGCCATGTCTGACAGGAAGAGGAGTTTGTGATAGTTAGGGCTTTCAATGACTCCAACGTGGCTGAGCACGCCCTTCTGAGGAAGAAGTCCGGTCTCCTTGTTGAGAATAGCGCGGAGGAACTTGTCCGTGGAGCAAAGCCCTTTCATCAGGACATCGCCCTCACCATCGTGAACAAGCTGAACGGCCTTTGAGACAGCCTTGAGTTCAACCGGCTCGTTGACAATCTCGAAGAGTTCGATGTCGATGTCGTTCTTCTGGCAGGTCTCTCTGATGAGTTCCTTGTCACCTACAAGGGTGACTTTCACGAAACCTAACTCCGAAGCCTTGGCGCAAGCCACAATCGTGTGCTCGTCAACAGCCCAGGCGGCCACCAATCTTTTGCATACGCCCTTCTCTTTGAGTTCGGCGAATACGTCAGCGAATTTTGTGATCATGATATTTCTTTTTTTAGATTGATTCTATTCATCCATGCTCTGCACGAGGTGCATGGTGTCGCGCGCGATGACGAGTTCCTCGTCGGTGGTGACAAGGGCGACCTTGACCTTGGAATCCGGCAGGGAGATCACCGTGTCAACTCCCCAAGCGGTGTTGGCCTCGTAGTCGAATGCAAGTCCGAGATAGGTGAAGTTCTCGCAGACCCTGCGGCGCAGACGGCTGTTGTGCTCGCCGATACCGCCGGTGAAGAAGATGGCGTCGACTCCGTTCATCTCGGCGGTGTAGGCTCCGATGTACTTGATCATCTGGAATGTCAGCATCTTGAGTACAAGCTTGGCCTGGCGGTCGCCGTTGTTGGCGAGCTCGTCCAGCTCACGGGCGTCGGATGTCTTCTGGGAGACTCCGAGGAAACCGCTCTTCTTGTTCACGATGTCGTACATCTGATCAGGAGTGAGATTCTCCTTCTTCATCATGTAGAGGACGGCGTTCGCGTCCACGTCGCCGCAGCGGGTTCCCATGACCAGACCCTCAAGCGGAGTGAGACCCATAGAGGTGTCGATTGACTTTCCGTTCACGATAGCGGTGATGGAGCTTCCGTTACCGATGTGGCAGGTTATGATCCTTGAGTTGTTCAGATCAAGGCCGACCATCTCAGCGCCCTTCTTTGCCACGAACTGATGGCTCGTTCCGTGGGCGCCGTAGCGGCGGATGTGGTACTTGTCATAATATTCATAAGGGAGGCCGTACATGTAGGCGTAAGGCGGCATCGTCTGATGGAAGGCGGTGTCGAACGTCACGACCTGAGGCACTGAAGGCAGAACCTCCTGGCAAGCCCTGATACCAAGCAGGTGGGCCGGGTTGTGGAGAGGGGCGAAGTCGCAGCAGAAGTCGATCTTCTTGATGACATCCTCGTCCACGATGGCGCTTCCGGAGAAGAAATCGGCACCCTGCACGATTCTGTGGCCGACAGCCTCAATGTCGTCGAATGACTTGAGGACACCGTGGTCCTTGTCGATAAGGGCATCAAGCACAATCTGCATTCCGACCGTGTGGTCAGGGACAGGAAGATCCTTCACAACCTTCTCCTTACCCGCCGGAGTGTGCTGGAGCCTTCCGCATTCAAGGCCGATTTTCTCAACTATACCTTTGGCCAAAAGGGAGTAAACGTCATCGTTCTTCATGTCAAGCAGCTGGTACTTGATCGAAGAGCTTCCGCAATTGATAACAAGAATAATCATTCCGTTTGAAATTTATGTAATTATGCTGACAAAGATACGAAATTTATAACTATTTTTACCGCATATTAAGGAACTGTGTGATGAATGAGGCGAGAGATATCGTAGGGATAAGTGTTCCTTTTGCGGCCGGGGTCGCGATGGGGGTGGCTCTGTACCCTCTTCTTTCCGGAGGACTGCCGTTCATCACTAGTTCGACTCTCCTTGTTCTCATTTGTATAACAACCTTATTGGTTCGCTTCGGCAAGCTCAGCGACCGGAGCGGAAAGCGGTTGGTGAGCCTGTCGAACCAACCGCGCCTCGGCAGGCTGACGCGCTTAGGCAGGCTCAGCGGCCGGAGGACATTCTTTGCGGGAATATTCATAGTCACGGGAATATTCTGCTCGTTGAATTATCACATCGCAAGCGGGATTCCTGAATATGAAAGCGGATTCATCGGTTCGGCGGCGGCCAATGCCGTCGGTACACTGCAGAACGTCATTGACAATATACCTTACCCGTCCGAGACCAGCGGCCCACTGGTGAAAGCCCTGCTGACCGGCGACAAAAGCGACCTGACGAAAGAGATCACGGGAATATTCAGGGACAGCGGTGCCTCGCATATCCTCGCACTCTCAGGGCTGCATCTCGGTGTGCTTTATATCCTCCTTGCAAGGCTGACCGCACCTTTAGGCAATAGCCCGTGGATCAGAAGGTTGAGATATTCATTGATCATCGTGGCCGCACTTTTCTACTCCATTATGACCGGTGCCACGCCTTCGATCATCCGCGCATTCCTGTTCATCACCATCAACGAGACCGCCAAGCTGCTTGGACGGAAAAGGGAGCCGGTCAGGGTTCTGCTGGCCGCTCTGACCATCCAGCTCGCCCTGAAGCCGGATGTCATCACCTCAGTGGCGTTCCAGCTGTCCTATATGGCGATGGCGGGAATATTCCTGCTCTTCCCTACCCTTGATCGGATCTATCCCGCACCAAACGGTTCTAAATTATCCAGATTCAATCCTTTACGGAAAATATGGAGCGCGGCGATGCTGTCAATCTCCTGCCAAGTCTTCACCGGCCCGCTGGCGTGGTACCATTTCCACACTTTTCCCAAGTACTTCATTCTGACCAACCTGATCGCACTGCCACTGACAAGCGCGATCATAACCCTTTCCGTGGCCACAATCGCGCTGTCTTTCCTTGGAATATGTCCGGAGCCGCTGGTGATCCTCAACGATCACGCGATGCAGGCTCTGTTTTTTTGCCTGGAAATCATTTCCGGGCTGGATAATCCTTAACCTATTCTTTAGTAACCTTCAAAAAATAACCTGCATCATCTTAAGGAATCTTTTCGGTCTATATCTCTTTTCTCATCAGTCATGTGCCACCGGCACACTCCTTCTTCGAAAATAGATCTATCCTCGAAAATATTCTCTTAATCTGAGGCAACTTATTTTTTTCATGTTACTTAACGTCTGCCAGATGAATCTTAGTCGTCCTGATTCCATAGAAGCAGACGACAATGAAGCAGATAAACGGCAGGATAAACGAAGCGTTCACAGCCGGCAGGAAACCGATCGTGCCCTTGTCGATGATCCAAGCCTGGAGCGGAGGAAGCACAGAGCCACCCAGAATGGCCATAATGAGGCCGGCGGCACCGAACTTGGCGTCATCCCCGAGCCCTCCGAGGGCGATTCCGTAGATCGTCGGGAACATCAGCGACATAAACCCGCTGACAGCCACAAGGCAATAAAGCCCGAGCCTGTTCTGCAGGAATATCACGCCGGCAGTGGCGATCATTCCTCCTATAGCGAAGATTGTCAAGAGTTTGGACGGTTTCAGATATTTCATCAGCCAAGTGCACAGGAAGCGGCAGGTCACGAACAGGATCATCGCCGCGATGTTGTACTTCTGCGAAAGCACCTCGGCCGCCTGCTCGTCCATTCCCTCGGCCATAAACACTCTTGTGCCGTACTGGATGATGAATGTCCAGCACATAATCTGCACACCGACATAGAAGAACTGAGCGATCACTCCCTCCCAGTACCGAGGCCTGTGAAGCAGGCGGTTCAGAACCGGGCCGATGTTCATCTCGTGATCATTGTCGGCGTTCTTAGGCATCTTCGCGACAAGTATCAAGACGAACATCACGATGATGACAAGGCCGACAACCCAGTAAGGTCCCGTAAGCACATTGAGATCAGCCTGTTTCATCGCCTCGAAGCTCGCATCGTCCAGAAGCGCCCGCTCGGCCGTGCTGGCCGGATGCAGCCTCGCCTGGATGAAGTTCATCGCCACGTACATTCCCATCAGCGAGCCGATCGGATTGAAGCACTGAGCGAAGTTCAGACGACGGGTCGAAGTCTCCTCCGTTCCCATACTCAGGATGTACGGATTGCAGCTGGTTTCAAGGAAAGACAGACCGCAAGTCATTATGAAATATGCGATAAGGAAAAAGCCATAGACACCGACAGATTTGGCCGGAAGGAACAGCAGAGCCCCGAGCGCATAGAGTCCAAGCCCGACAAGAACGCCAGCCTTGTAGGAGAATTTCCTGATGAACATCGCCGCCGGAAGAGCCATACAGAAATAGCCGCCGTAGAATGCCACCTGGACCAGAGAGCCCTGCGTCACACTCATTCTGAATATCTTGGAGAATGCCTTGACCATCGGGTTGGTGATGTCGTTGGCGAATCCCCACAGGGCGAAACAGGTCGTTATGAGAATAAAAGGCAGGACGTAGCTTACTCCGCCTGCCTTTAAGATTGAATCCTTCTCCTTCATATTCAAGGATTACTTGTAGATCGGACCGAAGTTCGCGCAGGCACGGAAGTCCGCACCCTCCTTGTCCATTCCGAACGCGTTCCAAGCCGCCGGACGGAATATCTTGGCATCGTCCACGTTGTGCATGCAGACAGGGATGCGGAGCATAGAGGCCAAGGTGATGAGGTCAGCGCCGATGTGTCCGTAGGAGATCGCTCCGTGATTGGCGCCCCAATTGTTCATCACGCTGTAAACGTCCTTGAAGGCATCCTTCTTAGGGTCAAGGCGTGGGGTGAACCAGGTTGTAGGCCAGGTAGGGTCGGTACGCTTGTCGAGAACGGCGTGGATCTCAGGATCGATGTCCACAACCCAGCCCTCGGCGATCTGGAGAACCGGTCCGAGCCCGTCCACGATGTTGATTCTCGCCATTGTTGCAGGGAAATCTCCCCTTGACACGAAATGGATGCTGAATCCGCCGCCACGGAAGTAGTCCCTGTCGGCCGGCATCCATTGCGAGTGCTCAAGGCAGCGCTTCTCGTCCTCCTCGGTCATCTCCCAGAACGGCTTCATAACCGGATTACCCTCTGCGTCAGAGCTTTGTCCGCAGCCGTCCATAGTCGTGGCTCCGGAGTTGATGAGGTGGATGATTCCAGGGGCGGCCTTGCCGGTGAGTTCCTTGCCGGTCACCCTCTTGACAGCCTCAGGGCTCCAGTACGTCCTCACATCGGAGAAGATCTGAGGACGGTTGGTCAGCAAGTGCGCCATAAGCATAGCCGTGCCGTTGAGCGAGTCGTTCTCTGTGGCAAGAATCGAAGGCTCCCTGCGGCCGTTCCAGTCGAAATTGGTGTTCAGAAGGGTCTCCGTGAAGTCCCCGTTAGGCATCCAGTCGGTCCACTGACGCTGTCCCTGGAAACCTCCGGCGATGGCGTTGTGCCCAAGAGCCTCCTCCTTGAATCCCATCTCGCGGAGCTTAGGGTTGCCGTGCATAAGATCCATCACGATGATGGTCATCTTCACCACGAATTCCCAATCCTTGTCCTTCTGCTCACGGGTCTTTTGCTTGCCTTCAGGGTTCTTGTCCCAACCCTCGTTAGGCATACAGTATTTCTTGACCCAGGCCATAGCCTTCTCGAACTCCTCAGGGTCGTATATTCCAAGATCCATACGCCTCAGGATCTCGACCTCATCTACACTTTCATTCCTCATTCCCAGATACTTCTGGAAGAAGTTGGTGTCCACGATGGAGCCGGCGATGCCCATCGTAACACTGCCGATCGAAAGGTAAGACTCCCCTCTCATCTCCGCCACCGCGACAGCGCCGCGGGCGAAACGGAGAATCTTCTCGGCCACATCCTCCGGGATCGAGTTGTCATCGAGATCCTGGACATCGTGACCGTATATTCCGAAAGCAGGAAGGCCCTTCTGTGCGTGCGCGGCAAGCACGGCGGCGAGGTAAACCGCACCAGGACGCTCCGTGCCATTGAATCCCCATACAGCCTTCGGCCAGTAAGGGTTCATATCCATGGTCTCGGAGCCGTAGCACCAGCAGGATGTCACGGTGATTGTTCCGCCGACACCCTCGCGCTCGAACTTCTCGGCGCAGGCGGCGCTCTCAGCCACACGGCCGATCGTACCGTCAGCGATGACACACTCCACCGGAGTGCCGTCGGTATATCTCAGATTGGAGGAAATGAGGGCGGCGACATTGGCCGCAAGGGTCATTGTCTTTTCCTCAAGACTTTCACGTACACCGCCTTGACGGCCATCTATGGTCGGACGGATTCCTATTTTAGGATGCTTCATAATATTGGATGTTTTAATGTTAATGTCGTTTCAAAGCGCATCCGCAACCGAATGCGTAAGCGTAAATTTACGAATATTATCTGAAAATCGAATGCATAACCCGAATAAACTCTCGGTTGCTCCCTCTTATCAATGACGATATTCTTTCCGCGGCCGGTCTGTCAGGATTCTTCCAAGCAGGAAGATCCGGTTTCCTGCCGGTGCGCGCCAGAATCCCCGGAGCGATGACTCGGGCGACTCCGGCTTTCGCCACCTTGGCTCCACAACCATAGTCAAGAAGATTGGGCCGGAATATATCAGACGGATTTTCAAGATGCCTGACGGCGTATTCAGGGACTAGTGTGAGCGTCATGTCGTAAAGATGGCAAGGAACAGGGATGACCGGATCCGGTTCCAGAAGCCTTCCATGACGGGATCTGCCACCGGAGAGCAGGTTGCCAGACAAGTCGGAGACAGTGCCGGCTATCACGGCCTTATGACGCAGGAAGAATGAATTCTCGAAGAACGATGCGAAAGCCCCTTCCTCCAACCTGAGGTCTGAATCCATCCAAAGGTAAAAGTCGAAGCCGATCCCCAAAACCTTTTCCCAAACCTTCTGATACCCACCTACTCCCTCATCATTCAAAAAAGTGGTGAATGAATATCCTCCCGTGGCCGTCAATGCTTCCGTCTGTCTTTGACATTCCTCAAGGCAAGCGGTGGCGCCATCCTTGCCATCATCGGTAAGGGTTATGAGAAGAGCCACGTTCATATTCCTAAGAATCCAGTTTGAGCACAGCCATGAAGGCGCTCTGCGGCACCTGAACCGTACCGATCTGGCGCATCCTCTTCTTGCCTTCCTTCTGTTTCTCAAGAAGTTTCCTCTTACGGGTCACATCGCCGCCGTAGCATTTCGCGGTCACATCCTTGCGGACCTGACGCACGGTCTCACGGGCGATGATCTTCGCCCCGATGGCCGCCTGGACCGCGATATCGAACTGCTGGCGAGGGATCAACTCCTTGAGCTTCAAGCAAATCTTACGTCCGAATTCGTAGGCGTGATCCTCGTGGATAAGGGTAGAAAGCGCATCCGCCGGGTCTCCGTTCAGAAGGATGTCCAACTTGACCAGCCTTGCTGTGCGGAAATCCGTGACGTGATAGTCAAACGACGCGTAACCCTTTGAGACAGACTTCAATTTATCATAGAAATCGAACACGATCTCGGAAAGCGGCATATCATAGGTGAGCTCGACCCTGTCGGAAGTGATGTAGTGCTCTCCGATCAGTGTTCCCCTCTTGTCCATGCACAGTTTCATAATCGCCCCGTAGAAATCCGTCTTGGAGATGATCTGGGCCCTGATGAAAGGCTCCTCGATGTGATCGATCAGCGTAGGGGCCGGAAGGCCGGACGGATTGTGCACGTCAAGCACCTCCCCCTGAGTGGTATATACTTTATAGGAAACGTTAGGGACTGTCGTGATGACATCCATGTTGAACTCTCTGAAAAGACGTTCCTGCACGATCTCAAGGTGAAGAAGTCCGAGGAATCCGCAACGGAAACCGAATCCGAGGGCAAGCGAAGACTCCGGCTCATAGACAAAGGAGGCGTCATTGAGCTGGAACTTCTCCAGCGTCGCCCTAAGTTCCTCAAACTTGTCAGCCTGAACAGGATACATACCGGCGAACACCATCGGTTTCACCTCCTCGAATCCCGCGATGGCGGCGGCGCAAGGCCTGGCGGAATGGGTTATTGTGTCACCCACCTTGACCTCCACAGCCCTCTTGATTCCGGAGATGATGTAGCCCACGTCCCCGGTCGAGACCTTGCCGGTAGGCTGGAGCTTCATCTTGAGCACACCGACCTCCTCGGCGTCATATTCCTGTCCCGTAGCGACAAACTTGACCTTGTCGCCTGTGGAGATGGATCCGTTCAGAACCTTGAAATAGGCGATGATTCCCCGGAACGGATTGAACACCGAGTCAAAGATCAACGCCTGCAGCGGAGCGTCTGGATCCCCGTGCGGAGCCGGAATCCTCTCCACAATCGCGTCCAGAAGCGGCGGAATCCCTTCTCCCGTCCTCGCGGAGACTTTGAATATATCGTCGTGGTCACAGCCCAGAAGATCGACTATCTGGTCGGCCACAATCTCCGGCTGGGCGGAATCCATGTCTATCTTGTTCATCACCGGGATGATCTCAAGTCCATGATCCACAGCCAGATAGAGATTGGAGATCGTCTGTGCCTGGATTCCCTGTGACGCATCGACAACCAGCAACGCCCCCTCGCAGGAAGCGATCGAGCGGGAGACCTCGTAGGAGAAATCCACGTGCCCCGGAGTGTCGATCAGGTTAAGGACATATTTCTCACCTTTATAAATATATTCCATCTGGATGGCATGGCTCTTGATGGTGATTCCTTTCTCCCTCTCCAGATCCATGTCGTCCAGCACCTGCGCCTCCATATCCCTGGAAGACAGAGTCTTTGTCAGTTCGATAAGCCTGTCGGCAAGTGTGCTCTTCCCATGGTCGATGTGAGCGATGATGCAGAAATTCCTGATATGCTTCATATAACGTGTCGTTCAATTGCAAGTAACGGGACAACCGCCCGCATATTCCTAAGTATAATTGCAAAAATAAGCAATTTGTCGTACATTTGAAAGATTGAACACAATCAGGATGACTGACGAGGAGATTATCGGGCTTTACCGGAACGGCCAGGACGAAAGAGCGTTCAAAGAGATAGTCGCGGCTTACAGCGAGCGGCTATATTGGCACGTCCGCAGGTTCGTCTGCTCGCACGAGGACACCGACGACCTCCTCCAGGAGATATTCATAACGATCTGGTCAGCCCTTCCTTCGTTCAGAGGAGACTCCAGGCTGTTCACATGGATCTACAGGATAGCCACCAACGAGACATTGAACTGGCTTCACAAGCAAAAGGTCCGCGCCATCCTCAAGTTCGAGAGCATCGACACGGAACTGGCCGACAAGATTGACGACGATCCGTACTTCAACGGCGACGAGGCCCAAAGGCTCCTCTTCAAAGCCATCGCCAGACTTCCTCAAAAACAGAAATCGGTGTTCTGCCTGCGATATTTCGACGACCTGTCCTACGAGGAGATCTCCGAGATCCTTGGGACATCAGTCGGGGCCCTGAAAGCCTCCTATCATTTCGCCTCCGAAAAAATCCGCGCGGAACTTCAGAATCAGATTAAACCTTGATGTTGACAATCTGTCAAAGATAACGTGATGCAAAAGAGAAACGACATATTCAATGGCACAGGGAAGGCGGCCTTCAAAGTTCCGGAAGGGTATTTCGAGGAACTCAAGGCTCGTCTTGACACCATACCTGCCATGAATCAGACGATCAGTCCGATGCAGCGCATGAAGCCGTACCTTGTACTGGCCGCATGCTTCCTGGCCATACTGATGATAGGGAATGCCATCCTCAGCGGCACGGCGGAGAAAGGCGCGGCAAGCGACCTTTACAACGAGTTCGCCTACATAAGCCTGCTTCAGACCAATGAATATCTCCATGCGGATGGCGCTGAGCAAGACACTATCTCCAACGAGGATGTGGTCAACTACCTGATTGATTCGGGCACTTCCGCCGAATTGATTGAATATGCCGGACTTATAGCGAAAAAATAGATTTGACATGAAACGAATATTATTGATACTCACAGTCCTGATTTCCGCGCTTCCCGGCTTGGGGGCGCAGGACAAAGGCAAGAAGGACTGTCACGACAAGTGGAAGGCCGAGAAAATCGCCTATCTTACCGACGCGTTGGATCTGACAAGCGCCGAGGCTGAGAAGTTCTGGCCGGTCTATAACAAATGCGAACGAGAGAAGAGAAACTCTTTCAAAGTGTCCATGGACGCCTACAAAGCTCTTGACGAAGCAATCAAGGCCGGGAAAGGTGACAAAGAAATCAACACTTTGTTGGATAAATACATTGAATCCCAGAATTGTGGCAAGGATATTGATAGTAAATATGTCTTGGAGTACCGAAAGATACTTCCCGGCAAGAAGGTGGCGAAGTTGTATATCGCGGAAGAGTCGTTCCGCAGGCAACAGATTCATAAACTGAACAAGGATAATAAGAATGAAAAAAGATAACAGATTATTTTTTTGGTCAATTGGTTAATGGTTAGTTTGGTTACAGATAATAATCTGTTACGAGGGAGACTTGCTGGGAAGTACGTCTCCCTCTTTCGTTTAAAAGAGTCAGGAGCTCCTCCTGAGGAGAATCCCCGAACTTTCCCTTACGTCCGAACTGAACAATCAACCGCGACACCGGCTTACGTTCCACAGTCCTGATTCTCAAAATCTTCCACGGTACGAATCCGCACATCCTGGCGTGCCTGAACAACGCTTTCTCCTGGTCGGAAGGCAGGATCATCGACACACGGCCATATTCACTGAGGACTTCGGAAGCATATTCAAGAATTTCCCGATAGGAGAGAGGTTCCGCCCCGGCAGGATCTTCCGGGTCTCCAGTGTGGCGGGCGGTGTTGCGCCTGGCCTCGGGTGCCTGGAGCGAATTGTCGTAATAAGGTGGATTAGAGACGATAAGGTCATAGCACTCACCGCTGTTCGCTTCCTTGAAAGCCGCCAATCCGATATTCACTGACTCAAGATGATCCCGCCAAGGGGACTGATCGAAATTCTCGGCCGCCTCCTCCGCTGACGGAGTGTCAATGTCTATTCCTTGAATATGCCAGTCCGCGCCGGAGCATTCAGTCTCAAGGCGCTGGGCTATCATCAGAGCCACCGTCCCAGTGCCTGTGCCGACATCAAGGACACGCCTGTCATTTGGCAGCACAGTTGTGGCGGCCCCGAGAAGCACCCCGTCAGTATTGACCTTCATCGCGGAACGCTCGTTGCGGACACTGAATCTCTTGAAACGGAATACGCTCATAATGAATATGTCCGGTCGTTCTATTCCTCAACGAACTGCCCGTCACGCATAAACAGGGACCTGTCACACATCCGCGCGAGGTCAGGATCGTGTGTCACAATGACAATCGTCTGGCCGTAGCGCTGCCTCAGATCGAAGAACAGCTGGTGGATCTCGGCCTTGGTCTTCGAGTCCAGATTGCCGGATGGCTCATCGGCGAACAGGATCGCCGGCTCATTCACAAGGGCTCTGGCTATGGCGACCCTCTGCTGCTCGCCTCCGGAAAGCTCGGACGGCTTGTGCTCCATCCTCTCTCCAAGCCCCATATCCTTCAGGAGTGCGGTGGCGGCGGCCTTGGCATCCTTGTCCGAACGTCCGGCGATGAAGGCCGGGATCATCACGTTCTCCAGGGCGTTGAACTCAGGTAAAAGGTGATGGAACTGGAAAACGAACCCGATGCGGCGGTTCCGGAAAGCCGAAAGGTCCTTGCCGCTCAGATGCAGCACGTCAGTCCCGTCAATCTCCAGAGAGCCGGAGTCAGGTGTGGACAATGTGCCCAAAATCTGAAGCAATGTGGACTTTCCCGCGCCTGACGCGCCCATAATCGACACGACTTCTGATTTATCAACCTGAAAATCGACTCCTTTAAGAACCCTAAGATTCCCGAAAGATTTTTCTATGCCCTTAGCCTGAATGATCATAATCCAAAACTTCTTGTGTTTCTCCTGAAAGTCCAAAACCGTGCGTCGTCACACTTACAGAGGTGGTCAGACAATGGATTTTGAATATTTCCTTTCAAAGATAACAGATTTTTTCAAAAAAGTTTTGCGAATTTCAAAAAAAGGCATAACTTTGCAGTCCTTTCCAATGAGAAGGCTTGAAAGAGCGATTGTCAGGAAAGGCCTGAGGGGTTAACCCGAAGGAATGTTATCGGGGTGTGGCGCAGTTGGCTAGCGCATCTGGTTTGGGACCAGAGGGTCCAGTGTTCGAGTCACTGTACCCCGACAGACAAAAGAAGCGACCGGAATTCGGCCGCTTTTTTGTTATTACTGATCAAAGCCTTCCAGTCAACGGAAGAATAATCCGCTACGGTACCGGCCTTATCCCAAAGGCCGGAACGCAACAAGTCGAAAAACAGGTCATCTTTCGGGATATTCATAAAAAAAGTTTTTGCGTTTGAAACAATATGCGCATTCCGAAGTAGCCGTTTTACTTCCAGACCCCGTCACGGCACACTCTTGCAGCTTCGGCTTCAGGACGGCACCCCATCGAATAGATCGGAACCGAAGTGGCGATTCCGGAGGCGACCGGTGTCAATGCATCCATGATCCGACGTTCCCAACGAACAGATGAGACAGCGCTGATAAAACCGGCGTAGGCGTAAATCCCGTTCAACCTTGAGATGCTGTTGAGCGGCGCCTGCCTGAGACAGACAATGGCCTTGACCGGAACCCTCACATTACGATAGCAGGGAGTCTTCCCGCTCCATGGAGTGCCATAGACGAACAATTTCCCGTCTTCAAGTCTCACGACCGGATTGTCATCATTGACCAACGTGGTTCCAGGAATATTCTCGAGCCACAGGCGGCTGTGGGTGCTTTTACCGGTTCCGCTGGAGCCAAGGAACATCACTGCCTCTCCATCCAGAGAGACCACCGAGGAGTGCATCAGCAAGACTGAATGCGCGGGAGAGTTGTAGGAGAACATCATCCGCAGGAGCACGTCCATCATGTATGTCACCTTGTAGGCTGTCATTCCCGGTTCCGGATAATAGTCTCCGACAGTGCTGTCGTTGGAAACCAACAACCTTCCCAAGGACGGACTGGATTCGGTGCTGACCTCGAACCATGTCCCTTCAGGACGGCGGTAAACCTTGAAGTACGGCTGTGAGTCTTTGACATCCATGATCAGGCCTTCCCCCTGCCCCCGCGTCGAAAGGTTCACTTTCAGGCGCATGGATGACCAGACGGAAAGTCACATCCGCCTCTTGTCCGATGAAGAACGGTTCAAGCATGGAAAGATCCAGCATGTTGGCGTCAATGTCAGGGATGAGTTCTCCACGCCCCTGCACAAATGTCCTGAAAGGCACCTTGTCCCCGGCCCTTACCGGAAGAACCGGCAAGACATCACCTGCCGCAGCCAGCGCTATCCGCTTCCGGACCGGTTCAGTGTACTCCATAGGGATCCATGGAGACCTCAGTTCAAGAGCGAACGCCACTTCGCCGACACGGTAAACCCTGATTGTTGAAGTGGACATATCACTCGAGGACACCGTTTTCCTTCAACCGGGAGCACATCGCCTTGACATCAGACAGGGCCACCTCCGGAGAGACATCATACTTCCCGCACAAGAGGCTGACAAGCGACTCCTCCGTAAAGTCCGATGAGCCGACAGATTCCAACAGGTATGCAGCGGAATCATTCAACCTGATCAACTTGTTGAAATTCACAAAGTCACTTCCCTCCCCGGAAAGGACCTTCTCACCGCAAATCTCGCGGATGACAAATCCATTCTTCACTTTCATGTGGCAGCTTTCTTAAGGTCAGTAATCCTTAAAAAATAACTTGGTAATCTTTGATTGTCTTTTCGGTCCAGATGTCTTTTCTCATCAGTCATGTGCCACCGGCACACTCCTTCTTCCAAAAGAAATCTATCCTCATAAAATCTGACACAAAATTTAGTTCAACTTATTTTTTTCATGCTTACTTAATGGCAAAGTCAACGATTTTTTCAATACTTTTGCAAAGAAACAAGTCAATGACACGATGCTATAAAGGCTCAAAATGGAAAAAATGACCGTCAACAACGAAGCTTATTTCGGGAATGTCATCACATTGCTGCGCAAAGGCAAGAAAGTGACGATTCCCGTGAAAGGGACAAGCATGCTGCCCTTCATCGTGGGCGAGGTGGATCTTGTCGTGCTGGAAGGCGTGGAGGCGGCCAGCCCGGAAAACTTGCCCCACCGCAACGCGGCCAAGGGGGACATCGTGCTTTTCCGGGTGAACAATCATTTCATCCTTCACCGGATATTGGAGTTTGACGCGAACGGCGTCGCGGTGATCCAAGGCGACGGTATCCTCAGGGCAAAGGAGCATTGCGGAAGAGATGGAATATTCGGACGCGTGGTGTCGGTTCTGAAACAAGGGAAGCATCCTGTTGACGTGGAGTCCAATGGCTATCGCCTGAAAATCAGGCTTTGGCTGATGGCCGCCCCTTTCCGCCGCATATTGCTCGGGGTCTGGAGACGCTTGTTCCTCACTTCAGCGAGGAAGGCGTGATTCTCAGAACAGATGTGCAGATTGACGCGATTTCCTCTCTATGGGTGATGATTATGAGGGTTTTGTCCTGAACCTGCCCTGAAAGCCTTTCCAACAGGATCTTTTCCGTCTCTATGTCCAAGGACGAGGACGGTTCGTCAAGCAGGAGGATTCCGCCTGGACGGAGCAATCCTCGGGCAATGGCGATCCTCTGGGCCTGTCCTTCACTCAATCCCACGCCATGCTCGCCGCATCTGGTGTCAAGGCCATCAGGCAGATCCATGACAAAATCCGCCGCGGCCAGATGAAGGTCCCTTGAATATTCCTCATCACCCGCATCCGGATTTCCCATGCGAAGATTGTCCCGGATGGTTCCGCTGAACAAGGTGTTCCCCTGCGGGACATAAGACAGGTTGCGCCGTGTCAAAGGCGAGGCCTCGGCCTTGTTTCCCTCGCAGTCGTAGAACACCACATTCCCGCTGTCAGACTTCCCGGAGTGAAATCATGGGAGAAGTCATCGAATACCTTTTTTTCGCCGCCAGGGTAGGAATATGTAAGATGCCCGATCCTGATTCCGGCCCTGCCGGTCAGGACGACAGGCTTCCCGGTTTGTTCGAGAGGTGCGTCCGACAGTTCGGCGAGCCTCTCGGCAGCGGTCATGACACGGATGAACGCCGGAATCTGCCGACTGAGTTCGACCATCGGGTTTTGTATCTGGGCCACAAGCTGAAGGAACGCGGTCATCGTGCCGAAAGTCACAGCGCCGCTTCTGATCCCGAATATTCCCCAAAGGAACGCGGTGGCGTAACCGGCCGAGAATCCGACTTGGATCATCAATCGGGGGAAAAGCGCGAAATTCGTGTACCTCATGACATTACGGAACAACCCTGATTGCATGTCGCCAAGTTTGGAAACGGAATATGGTTGTATTCCATGGAACGAAGCAGCAGACGATTCTGCACACTTTCCTGAATGTGTTCCTGAATAGCGCTTTCCCGAGAACGGATGTCATGCGTAAGCTTTCTCATCCTACTGACATAGCTTTTGCTCAACAACAAGGCCGCCGGCATGATGAACAGGAGAATAAGAGCCAAACGCACATCCATTTTGGAAAGGATGTACAGGGCGCCGATCAACTGGCAGGTCGTTATCATTACGCTCGGGATGCCACGGCACAAGACCTCGGAGACACTCGGAACATCATCAATCAACCTGTTGAGGATGTCTCCCGAGTGACGAGACTCCCGGCTGTCCCACCGGCTTGCCATCAGATGATCGAATATATTCATCCTCAATTCATTGTTCATGCAAGCCTCTGTCTTTCGGGCCAGTCTGTCAGCCATCAATGAAAGAAGTGGTCTGACGGCCATGCTCACGATCATCATCACGACGAGGACGCCAAGGCTCCATCCTTCGGACTGTCCTGTGACATTGTCGATAAGCCCTTTGCACACCCAGATGAAAAACAGAGAGACCGCAACCCTGACCATACCGGTAACGCCCACACACAGAATGTGAAGGTGATTCCCTCGGGAAGCGTTCCAAAGCCATGCTATGCAATCCTTGATCCTCATTTCAGAATTGTTCCGGCAGAATGCAAATGTAACACTTTTCCACGAATGTTCAATCGCATGCCCGTCAAGAGCATACATAAAGTGCGGGAGGCTGGCTTGAAAGCCGGCCTCCCGCACTTTATACAGTCCGAAGACCAAGAAGCAGTTTTGAGTTGTTTAAAATGTTCTTTGAGGTGAAAAACTTCAAACAAACAATTCAAAACAGCTCCTAAAGGTTTACATTGTCTTTCTTCCAGTCCTCTACCGGAGGAACGATGCCAAGGGCGATGATCTCCTCACGCATCTTGCAAAGGTGCTCGTAAGACTTCTGGAGGTCAGCCATCTCGACTTCAGTTCCCTGAGGCTCGGTGAAGTGAACACCGGTGGCGTCGATCGTGGTAGGCATAGCCATCATCACGTTCTTGAAGCCGCACTTGTCGCAGTTGACATAGCAACCAGCAGGCCAGGTGAACGGAGTTCCGCCCATAGCGCCCTCGATCATCTTGACAGCCTGGTAGGCAGGGCTCTGGAATGAAGAACGTCCACGGAGCTTGATGATGTTGGAGCCACCCTGGATGGTGTCGTGCTTGATCTCGGCCCAACGCTCCTCGGAGATATTGAACTCAGAAAGAGGCTTGCCGTCAACCTTTGCCTTGGACGCGAAGACAGCCATCTGCTCGCCGTGACCGCCGTAGGTATAGCAATCGGTAACCTTGTACTGCGGAACACCGCAAGCCTTCGAGATCTGCTCCTGAAGACGTGTGGAGTCAAGAGCCGCGAGAGAGGTGAGCTGGTTAGGCTTGAGGCCTGAGTGGATGAGGGCGGTGAGAGCCGTCACATCGGCCGGGTTGAAGATAACCACAACGTGGTTGACATCAGGGCAGTACTCCTTGATGTAGTCACCGAACTGAGCGGCGATCTGGCAGTTGCCCTTGAGAAGATCCTCGCGGGTCATACCGTCCTTACGTGGAGCACCGCCGGAAGAGATGATGAACTTGGCGCCCGTGAAAGCCTCCTTAGGATCGGTTGTCCAAGTTACGTTGGCACCTGGGAAAGCACAGTGGTACATTTCCTCGGCTACACCGTGGACAGCCGGTTCGATGATGTCATAGAGACAGATGTTAGGAGTAAGACCGAGCATAAGGGCGGTCTGAGCCATGTTGGAGCCGATCGCACCGCCGGCACCGACGATGAGCAGCTTCTCGTTTGTCAAAAATCCCATGATTAATAAAATTTTATGTTAAAAATCCTATAACAGTCAAAAGTGGTACAAAGATAACAATTTCTGTCGTATTTTCTTTCTAATTCAAAAAATCATTATATTTGCAGAGATAAAGAAGATTAACTGATTATATGGAACCTCCCAGTTCTATTCTGACAGACGGCAAATCAAAGGCGGACCCCCGATCGGACGATCCGCTGTCGTGCGGCACGTTATATAATCATTCGCTGAACATCCCGGGCCGGGTCAGGGCCGCGGGGGAATTTTCTTGTTTGAATATCTGAATCTATGGCACTATATTTAAAAAAGGAATTGGAAGAGTCCAGATCCTTGATCGGGGTTTGGCAGATAACCGAGACGGAAGATAAACTTCGCGAGCTCGCCTCCGTGCCGTCCGACGAGATGGAGGAGATCTCATTCATAAGCAACGAATCACTCCGTAAGCAGAGGCTTGCGGTAAGGGCGCTTCTCTGCGAGTTGTTCGGAGAGAAGGTCTATCTGAGCCACCATGACAACGGAAAACCTTATCTGGAGAACAGCGTCACCAACATAAGCATCACACACACGGATAAATATGTCGCTGTCATCCTGAATGACAACGAGGATGTCGGAATAGACATCGAGTCCCTGTCCCGTGACTTCTCCGCCGTGGAGCGCAAGGCTCTTTCCGAGGACGAGGTCGATGACCTTGATGATGACAAGAGGAACGAGCAGCTGGCGATCTATTGGTGCGCCAAGGAAGCCATCTTCAAAAGACTTTCGGCCTACAGGGTGAATTTCGCCGAGCAGATCGAGGTCGAGCGTTTCCGCCCGAAAGGGGAGGGTGAGCTTGACGCGACCTTCATCCACAAGGATGGCTACGAGGAAGAGTTTGAGCTTGAATATATCACCTTTGACAACCACGTGCTTGTCTGGGTGGTAGGATAGTATCGTTTAACCATTTAACATATCAGCATCATGTCAACGACAGTTTTGGTGATAATCGCCATTTTGGTGGTCATATTCATTTACATCTTCTTGACCCAGAGGAAATTCGTCGCTCTGGAGGAAAAGATGAAGAACGCTTTCAGCCAGATCAACGTCCAGATGAAATCCCGTTGGGATGCCGTGACGAATCTGGTCGAGATGACCAAGCAGTACACAAAGTACGAGCACGACACCCTTGTGGACGTGATCTCGAAGCGCAACGCCAATGTCTCCAATCCGGGCGAGTTGGCGGAGAGCGAGGCCTCTCTTCGTTCTGTTGTGGGACGCTTGAATGTAGTCGCCGAGCAGTACCCTCAGCTGGGTGCCGACACGGTGTTTGTCAAGACAATGGGCGACATCAAGGACTACGAGGAGAAAGTCCGTCTCAGCAGGATGGTCTACAATGACTGCGTGACGAAGATGAATATGATGGCTCGCCAATGGCCTTCCTCAATGGTGGCCGCCATGCTCCATTTCTCGACCCACGAACTCCTGCCGGAAGACCAGACCGTCGTCAACGCGCCTTCAGTCTCAGACATATTCAACAAGTAGGATCATGAGGAGGCTTTGGACATTTTTCCTGGCCGCCGTCCTGTCTCTCGTCGCTGTCCCGATGTCCGGCAGCGACGTTGACTCGTTGAGAATCAACGTGGAACTACGGGACAACGGATCTGCCATTGTGACCGAGACATGGCATATTGATGTCTCTGACGACATTACGGAGTGGTACCTCGTGGCCGACAACATGGGTCAGATGACCATTGAGGATCTGGCGGTCAGCGACGAGACCCTCGGCGACTATCTCAACGAAGGCGAATGGGATGTAGACCGCAGCCGCGCCCTGAAGGCGGGCCGCTGCGGACTTGTGACCAAATCCAACGGCTATGAGATCTGCTGGGGCGTGGGAAGTTCCGGCAGGCACACCTACACCGTCCGCTATCTTCTCACCGGCCTTGTCAAGGGTCATGAGGACATGGACGGATTCAACCACATGTTCGTAGCCCGTAACCTGGGTTCGTCACCCAAATCCATCATCCTGACCGTCAGGAAACCGGGAATGGAGTTCTCCACGGAGAACACGAAGGTCTGGGCGTTCGGTTTCCGGGGAGAGATACACGTGGAGAACGGGATTGTCGTGGCCAGAACCACGGAGCCTTTCATCAAGGAGAGTGCTATGATCGTCATGGTCGGCTTCGAGAAGGGCATGTTCCATCCGGACCTTGTAGAGAAGCGGACATTCGACCAAGTCCGCAAGAAGGCCCTAAAAGGCAGTGACTACTCCTCTTCGGGAGAGTACGGCTTCTGGGAATGGGCGTCCGTCATATTCTTTGCCTTCATCGTCATCCTTGTGTTCCTGGCTCTCATCGCCGCCATAAAGGACAAGATCAACAAGATCAAACGCAAGAAGGAGCTTCTTGGCGGGAGGATCAAGGATGTGCCTTGGTACAGGGACACGCCGGTAAACGGTGACTTGCGGAAGGCAAGCAACATACTGACAGAGTTCGAGGGCCTCAAATCAACCCAAAGACAGAATCTTATCGCCGCCTACATCACAAGGCTCTTCCTTAAGGGAGGATTCGAGATTGTCCCGCAGCCGGACGGCTCAAAGCCTCAGATGCTGGTCAAGGATCTTCCGGACACCGCGGCGCAGGACGATGACACGAAGCTTGAGTCCGAGCTGCACTCGTTCATCAAGGAGGCCGCCGGAGATGACAGGATCCTCCAGAAGAACGAGCTCCGGAGATGGTCCAGGTACAACGGCAGGACATTGTACGCCTGGAGCAACAGGATAGAGAACGGAGCGACCGTCTGGACGATGAAGCCGGAGGAGGTTCGCCAGGTCTTCGGACTCAGAAAATTCCTGAAGGATTTCACGCTGATCAAGGACAGGGGTGTGGTAGAGGTGAAACTGTGGAACGACTACCTTGTCTTCGCATCCCTTTACGGCATCGCCGACCAGGTGATAAAGGACTTCCGGAAAGTCTGTCCCGAGTACTTCAGGCTGTCCTCGTCCGCGGAGTTTTTTGCCGACAGCGCGACCAACATTATGATCTGGGACATGATCAACATGACCTCCAGGGACTTCAATGTGGCGGCCTCCACCTATGAGGCCTCGCTCAACAGCTCAAGCTCAAGCGGCGGAGGAGGATCGTCATCCTGGGGCGGCGGAGGAGGCTTCTCCGGCGGAGGATCCGGCGGAGGCGGACGCTAACATCCGGTCACCAAGAAGCTGTTTTCAAACAAATCAAGACAACTTCTTAGAAGCTGTTTTGAATTGTTTGTTTGAAGGTTTGAGAGTGAAAAACTTCAGTTTCGACCGCTTCTTCCAAGGAAGATAGCGGTGCTATCTGACTGAAGAAGCGGGAAGAAAATGAAGATTTTTCACCTCAAAGAACATTTCAAACAATTCAAAACAGCTTCTTAGCTGAAAGCCACTCCAGGCGGCGGAGTGGATGTCGAACTTCACGGTACAGCCCGCGCCAGTTTCGGAAAAACCGTCAACGATGTCATCGACAGCATGCAGGAGGAGTTGTTCCGCGAGAAGGATTTCCGTTTCTGGGAATGCCTTGGAACGAATGTCGCACTGCCTTCAGTCAAGTTTGACTCAGTGTTCATATTCACACACTTCATCCTGCATTTCCATCACAGCGGACTCGGACTACCGAAAGAAGAGATGCCATTCTACGATCCGCAATTCGCAAAGTACTCCGACATGATCTGGGCTTCGATGAAACATTCCGGCAATTTCGGAAGGAAGATGAACGCCGGACGCGACATAAAATCCGAGTCTTTCCTTCTTCGCAAGGCAAGATCCCTGAAAGGACATCTTCTGTGGATGTCACGCCACTTCACCTTGTCCCCAAAGAACACGCTGAGAGCGCTATGCGGCACTATCGTCACCGGAGTGGCCGCAGCGGTAAAGGGACAATAATCACGTCATACGAGGAGACCGGACGGGGGAGAATATTTCCGGACACTTCACACATTGAACATGAAAGAGGGCAGCCCATCAAGGCCGCCCTCTCACATCTACTTACCGTAGTCGTAGATCTGAAGTTCGACAGGGCCGAGAAGGCCGGAAGGCTGAAGCTCGGAATCCTTGTTGAGGTAGGTCGCCGTCTGGAAGGTGAACCTCTCGTTGGCAGGAATGGCTTCCTTCTCTCCGATCACTCTGTTCCTCCAGCAGTTGACAACCTCCACCTCGATCGTGTTCACGCCCTTCCTGAGCAGGTTTGTGATGTTGAGCCTGTAAGGAGCCGTCCAGACACCGCCGGCATATTCACCGTTGACCTTTACCTTCGCCATCACCATGACCTTTCCCAGATCAACGTAGACCTCTCCCTGTGGCAGCTTCTTAAGCTTGAAGCTGTTGGTGTAGGTGGCGTCTCCGGAGAAATACTTGATCCTCGGATCGTCGCTGGTGGTCCAGTCATAGAGCGTGTCGAATGTGACCGGTGCCTCAGGGCCGCCCCTCTTCTCCTGGAAAGCGACGGTCCAAGGGGTGTCGATGGTCGCCAGGACAGACTTCTCCGGATAGTTGCAGCCTTCAGAGACCGCCTTGTCAGTGTCCTTCCTGAACACGATGAACGAGCTTTCGTAGGCTTCAAGCCTCATCGGAACCTTGGTGGTCTTCGTGAGTGTCCTGTACTGCCTCAAGTCACGGACATCCTTGGTGAGCGGATTCCATAGCTCAGGAGTCTTGCCCTGCACGCGGAACAGGCCATCGAATGAGATAGCCTTGTCTCCCTGGTTGGAGACGAAGTAATACTCCCCGTCCGCGAGTCTGAGATGGATGAACTGTATAGGCAGAGCCGGATCCTCCGTGGTGAAGTCAGGGGCGATGCCCAGATCGGCGAACACCTCCTCAAGCGAGGCGTCCTTGTAGATTCTGCCCTTGCCGTAGCTCACGGAGCGCGAGAACGGATCCGTGTTGTTTCTCCACATCCTGGCAGCGATGCCCCTTACCTTCACATCGCACTCCGGGTAGCCCTTCATGCTCGGAGATCTCTCCGGAGCCGGGCCAAGGATCACAAGACCGTCACGGACAAGCGTCTCAAGCTTTTCAAGGAGTTCCGGACGCATGGTCTTGATCTTAGGAAGAACGAGGACGGAGTACTGCATACCGCTTTCAAGGGTGAGTTTGCCATCCTTCACACAGGCCTTCATGACCACATCGCTGTTGATGTAGTCGAACGAGAATCCCTCAGGAAGTTCCGGATCCTTCGTTCCGGTCATCTTAGGACAGTCTTCGCCAAGGAAGTAGGCGACATCGGCCACATAGCGTCCCTGCTGGAGCATGTAGTTGCAGCGCTTGATGTAGTCGTTGAACACGTCCAGTTGGGAGAACCAGGTGTTGTGACGGTTGAACTCATTGCCGAACCATGCGTTGACGCCAGGCACTCTGTCGTCAGGCTGCTGTATGTAAAGATGGTACAGGGTAGCGTTGATGCCCTCGGTGAAGAAACGGTCACCGCGCTGTTTCATCTGGCCGGGATACTGTGTGAAGTCAGGCCCTCCGCAGGTGAAGCTCTCGGCCCAGACCTTACGCTTTCCGTAGATGTGGCCGCAGGATGAGGCCACCCGGTTCTCGATGTCGCCAAGGTCGCCGAAACTCCAGAACTCGCCGGCGATCTCATCGGACTGCGATCCGTACTGGAGGAAGTCTCCAGGGAAGCCCCAATGGCCGTAGTTCTCAAGCCAGGTGGTCAGGCCATGCTCGTTGCTGACCTCACGAAGACCGCCCACATAGTTGTAGGACACCTCATCGGCGACAAGCCGCCTGAGATCCCAAAGGAAACGGTCGGACATGTCCTCGCTGCCGACCACCACACCACTCATGACAGGGATGAAAGGCACCGGATCGTAGCCGTAGGCCGCGATGAAATCCTCGATCAGATTGTCGGTCCAGTTCTGGCCTCCTGTCTCGTAGCTGTCCTCCACACAGACCTTGAACATCTTTCTGTCCTCGGCAGGGATCCTCTTCAGTATCTGGCCGAGATAGTTGTCAAAGTGTGTGCGTATGTGCTTCTTGCTCATCTTGTCCGTCTCAAGTCCGGTTCCCTCCACAGGCGCCGGGGAGCAGAGCGTGCCGGTAGGAAGCATGGCCGTCCTCATGACCACCCAGTCGCCTGCCGGAACATCCCAGACGAGCGTCCCGTCTTCGGACACATTGGCGGTTATGTCCTTGACCTCACTTTCAGGAACACCCTCATAGTCAGGCTGATCCCTCCACATGTAGGCATCCCACATAGGATGCGGGGTCTGCCACATCTTTGAGAGGGACTTCTCTGGGTATCTCTCCACGGCCGGTTTGTCGGACAGGGTGACGCTCTTTACGACCCCAGGCTTGACCTTGAGGACAAACTCGCCCGCGACCGTCTCGGGGATAGAGATCACAACTGGAGCGAATGGCTCGAAACCGACATTCGTGTCGGAACGGCTCCTGTCGATAAGGAACTCCTCGACAAGCGTGAGTTCTCCGCCTTTCCTCGCGTAGAGAGACGCCTCGCTGACAACCTCCTTATCGACAGGCTTGATGAAGACCGAACGCACGACTGCCTCCTTGCCGGCCTTGAATGTGATGGTTCCGTCTTCGGCTACCTCGGACGCGAAGCTGACGGAGGCAGCTGACAGAGGATAGGCAAGAACCCTGACAGGCTGCGCGTCCTTTCCGAGCTCACGAAGTTTCCCGTTGAACCTCACCGGACCGGAAACCGTGTCCTTCACATAGCCAAGATACCTCATCGCCTGCGATGGCTCGACCCAAGGGCCGCCGCTCTGGCTCCATCCAGGACTGTTGAACATACCGATCTCGATGCCGAGCTCGCCCGCGGTCTTGAACATCGTGTGAAGGATGTCCCACCATTCGTCCGTGAACATCCTGACCGGCCCCTGAGGAGCGCCCTGTCCCTCGCCGATCATGCCGATGAAGGCCCTGTTGATGCCTACAGACTTCATCGCCTGGAGATCCTTTACGACTCCTTCCTTGGACATGTTCCCGGCAACCCAGTACCAGTAGATGCCAAGTTGCTGACTCTCAGGAGTGTCCTTGAAGTTCTTCTCAACTGTACTGATGCTGTCCTGGGCGAAGGCTGATCCGCCCAGAAGCAGAAAGACGGCCACAAGCCCTCTGATTTTTTTAACCATAATCATTTATTTGGGAATATTACATCCTAAGTAACTCTTTGTAATCCCTAAAGATTACCTAAAAGTGGTTTTTTCAAATTTAGAAAAAAATCTAAACGGGCTGCAATTATTATCAAAATGTAAATGCCAATTATCAAAATGCCAATACCACCGCAGAGCGGATTCGAGGGAGACTCCGCCCACATAACCAACGAAGGTAGGCGAGAGACGTAAAGTCTGGTGCGAACGGCATAAAATTCGTACTATATTCTTTTAAAAGTGTTATTTTTGTGGTTGAGAGCCATGCCGCCGGGCAACCGCGCGACAGCGACGGCTCCAATCTGCGGAGAAAGAAAGAACATGAAGGTGAAAAGGATTATTATGATGGTTCTGGCCGGGATGCTCATTGCGTCCGGGCTGGGATACTCACAAAACAACAAGGTCTCCAAGACTGCTGACAGTGAACTGATTGACGCTGTCGCCGCTTTGGACAACAAACAGTATAAGGAAGCAAAGGACAGGCTGGAGAAAATCACGGAGACGGCTCCCGGAAACGACGCGGCGTTCTATTATCTTGGAATGTGCCGGCTTTACCTCAATGACCTCAGCGGTGCGAAGGCGTCGTTCAAGAAGGCCTCCGAGCTGGATCCGTCCAATTTCTGGTACAAGGAAAGGCTCGCACGGACATATTCATTGTCGGGAGAGGACGATCTGACTATCGCCACCTACGAAGCACTGCTGAAGGATTTTCCGAAGAAGAACGACATCTATTTCACGCTGGTCAACCTCTACCTCAAGCAGAACCAGTACGACAAGGCCCTCGGGGCAATGGACCAGATCGAGAACGTGTTCGGGAAAAGCGAGAACGTGACCGCCACGAGGTACGACATCCTGCTACGCCAGAACAAGCCGGAGGAGGCCCTGAAAACGCTGGTGGACTACAACAAGGAGTTCTCATCCCCTTACGTCCTGACCAAACTGGGCGACCATTCGATGGCGGAATATAAAGACACGGCGGCCCTTGCGTATTACCGCGAGGCGCTGGACCTCCAGAGCGGGTATATGCCGGCACTGCTCGGGGAATCCGAAGTGTACCGCATCCGCAGGAACTTCCCGGAATTTTTCAAGACAGTGAACCTGTTCATCGCCGACGAGGAGACCGAGGTGCAGACCAAGACACAGTATCTGGATATGCTCGTGAGGCGTTCCGACCCTCGGTTCATCCAGAATGTCAAGCCGCAGATCGACACGCTGTACGAGAATCTGGTGCTGGTCCACCCGACGGACAGCGCCGCGCTCACAGCGGCCGGACTATACTGGTACTCAACGGAAAGGGTGGACAAAGCCAAAGAATTGCTGCGCAAGAATATGACCTTGTACCCGGAAAGCCTCGGGGCTACGGCGACATACGTGCAACTCCTTGGGCTCCAGAAGGATTGGGACGCGTTGGACATCGCCTGCGACAGCGCTTTGGTGCGATTCCCGAAAGAGACATCCTTTCTGGACATGAAGAATATCTCCTGCTACAACAGAAAGGACTGGCAGGGAATCATCGACAACAACAAGAGAATCATCGAGATGGCGCAGGGCGACACATCGGTGACAATTCCGGCTCTGGCCTCCATCGGCGACATGTACCACGAGCTCGGGAACGAGAAAGAAGCCTTCAAGGTTTACTCCCAGGTTCTAAAAATCAATCCGGACTACGCTCCGGCGCTGAACAACTACGCCTACTATCTCGCGCTCAAGGGCAGCAAGCTCAAGAAGGCCTGCGCGATGAGCAAAAAGACAATCGAAAAAGAGCCGGACAACCCGACATATCTGGACACATACGGCTGGATCCTGCATCTTTTGGGACGGGACCAGGAAGCCAAAACGCAATTCAAGCACGCTATGCTTTACGGGGCCAAGGAGAGCGCGACATGTCTGGAGCACTATGCAATTGTGCTTGAGGCGCTTGGAGAGACAGACCTCGCCAAGGTTTACAGGACGTTGGCTGAGAACAGAAAAGCGGAGGGCAAGGAATAATGGGAAGACGGACCGGGATATTCATTCTTGTTGTCATCGCCTCGCTGGCCTGGCATATTCCGGCATATTCCCAAAATACCCGGACGCAGGAGGCGCGCAGGGCAAGGCTCCAGAAGGAGATAGCCATTCTGGACGAGCAGATCAGGGCGAATTCCGCGAAAAGCGCCAACGCCATGAGCCGCCTCACACTCATCAGCGGCAAGATTGAATCAAGGAAACAGCTGATCGCGGAAAGCGATAGGGTGATTTCCGAATATTCCGACTCCATTCGTAAGAAAGGGTTGGAAATCAAGGCTATACAAGCACGCCTGGACACATTGTCCGATCATTATGGAAGACTGGTCCGTGGAGCGTATGTGAACCGTAGCCCTAAGATCTGGTACATGTACATCCTCGCCAGCGACAATATCGGGCAGGCATTCAGACGCTACGGCTACCTCAGGGATCTTTCAAAGCAGATGAACTCACAGGCTTCGAAAATCATTGATGTCCAGACCGAGCTGAAAAAGGAAAGTGAGGCATTGGCGGCCATGAAGCGGGAAGCCGAATCCACCAAGGCGTTGAGGGTGACGGAGATGAACAAGCTGAAGGCCGAGGAGAATGATTCGCGGAATCTTGTCAGCCAGCTGAAAAAGAACAAGAGGAAGTACCAGCAGGACTTGTCCAGAAAGCAGCGTGAGGTGGATGCCCTGAACAGGGAAATCGAGAGGATCATCCGTGACGCCACAGATGAGAAAGGCTCAGGTAAGGCCGGAAAAGGCAAGTCAACAGCCAAGCGCAAGCCAATCGACTACACTCTTGCCAAGAAATTCGAGGCTAACAAAGGCAAGCTTCCATGGCCTGCGGACGGGCCTGTCGTGGATCATTTCGGCCAGCGTTTCCATCCGGTCTATACAAACCTCAAGCTTCCGTTCAACAACGGTGTGACAATCGCACTTGCCGCCGGAACAGAAATCAAGGCAGTCTTTGACGGGGATGTGAAGCAGATTGTGGTCATGCCTGGGTACAACAAGTGTGTACTCGTGCAGCATGGCAATTACTTCTCGTTCTACTGCAAGCTGGGGACGGTGAGCGTCAAGGCCGGGGACAAGGTCAAGACGGGACAGGTTGTCGGGACTGTGGACACGATCGGCGGGGAGACGCAGCTACATTTCCAGATCTGGTCTGGGCGCACGCCGCAGAATCCGGAGACTTGGCTAAGGCCATAAATTCATTTGATATGAGACACGAGATCATCATAAAGGACCTGCAGGACATCGACAGGGCTGCGGGTGAGTTTCTTTCGCAGACGGAAGGGCATAGTATTCTGGCGTTCTACGCTCCTATGGGGGCTGGGAAGACTACTTTCACCACGGCCATTTGCCGGCGGCTCGGTGTGCGGGAGGACGCTGTCAGTTCTCCGACTTTCGCGATTGTGAATGAATATCGCACCGGGTCGGGGGAGCCGATGTATCATTTTGATTTTTACAGGATTAACAAGATCGCGGAGGCTCTTGACATCGGGTTATACGACTACATTGACAGCGGGTGTCTCTGCATTATGGAGTGGCCGGAGAACATCGAGGAGATTCTGCCGGAAGAGACGCTGCGGGTGCACATCACGGTCAATCCGGATGAGTCTCGAACGGTTTCCTGGGAGGATTAAGATCGCTTTTGGCATATCATCGCCTTACAATTCGTGATTCCATACTTAGAAGGGGTGGCCAGAAAAAAGGCAAAAGCCAAATTTTGCACGGTGGACCAAAATTTGGCTTTTGATTTTTCTGGCCCTGGGTATCTGATAATGTGGGTGATTCGTCACCAAGTCGCTTCGGCAGGTTCTGCAACCACGAGACTTACGATTATTAAACACCTTAAAATAAGAGAGATACAATCCTAAAAAAACACGGAACTTGGAGCGGAGCGACCGAAGGGGTCCGGGGAATCCCTTCCCCGTGCCCCTCTGGGGCTGTCACGTAGTGACTGGAGGTTGATGAGACTTTCGGGTAATTACCCGAAAGTCTCAAGGTTGAGGCGGTCGAGGAAGCGGTAGGAGGCGGCTTCGCGGAGGTATTCAGGCCTTATGTCACGGGACATCTCAAGGTCGGCGATGGTTCTGGCGACTTTCAGGATTCTGGAATATGCGCGGGCGGACAGGCCAAGGCGGCTGATAAGCAGCTCCATCACCTTGCGGCATTCATCATTCAACTGGCAATGCTTCTCCAAGAGTCGGTTGTTCATCTCGGCGTTTGTGAATATCCCGTCATCGGCGAAACGCTGTTTCTGGAGCATCCTTGCCTTCAGGACTCTCTGCGCCACGACCTCGCTGGGTTCACCTTTCCTGCGGCCGACAAGTTTCACTGTGTCAACAGGATGAAGCCATAATTGAATATCGATTCTGTCCATTACCGGGCCGGAGAGTTTCGAGAGGTAGTTCAGCCTTTGGCCCGGAGTGCAACGGCAACGGTCTCCTTCACCATAGTAGCCGCACGGGCAGGGATTCGATGCGGCGACCAACATGAAAGAGGCGGGATATTCAAGTTTCGACCTTAGCCTTGAGATTGTGACTTTTCTATCCTCCATCGGACCACGCAGAGCTTCCAGCACGGATTTTGGCATCTGGCCATATTCATCAAGAAAGAGAATCCCGTTCTCGGCGAGGGTCACTTCTCCGGGACGGATGTCGGCTCCGGCTCCGCCGCCGATGATCGCCGGGAGGGATGCGCTGTAGTGGGGAGCGCGGAACGGGCGTGTGCGGATCAGGCCTATCTGCGAGCCTTTCATTCCGGCCACAGAGTAGATCTTGCTCGTGACTATGGCCTCCTCCGTGGTCATCGGCGGCAGGATTCCGGCCATAGCCTTCGCCAAAGAACTCTTGCCGCTGCCAGGAGGTCCTACCATTATAAGATTATGCCCGCCGGCGGCAGCTATCTCCACTCCCCTTTTCGCCCCCTCTTGACCGATTATCTCCGAGAAGTCCATCACGTCCTGGCCTGAGGGTTTCCGGACACGCTGCGCGTTTCTGGACAGTTTCCTGTAAAGTCTTGTGTTCCAAACAAGAAGATCACTGCAATCTTCTTGCTCCTCAAGAATACGGATGACATCGGCCAACGTCTCGACACCGAATATCGAGAGGTCATTGCATTCGGTGGCCTCAAGGGCGGAACGGAGCGGCAGGATGCACCCGGATATTCCCAGACCGGTCACCAGGTCGGCGAACGGCAGGGCTCCTTGGACTTCCCTAACCGAACCATCCAAGCCAAGCTCGCCCATAATCAAATATTTGTCAAGACCTGGAAAACGCTTCTGCTCGGAAGCCGCAAGGATGCCTACAGCTATCGGAAGGTCGTAGCCACTGCCGTTCTTCCGCACATCGGCCGGTGCCAGATTGATCACGATCTTCTTTCCCGGAATCCGGAAGCCCAGCGACTGGAGCGCGGTGATGGTCCTCAGAAGGCTTTCCTTGACCGCCGCGTCGGCCAAACCGACCAGATGTATTCCTATTCCTTGTGTGATGTCCACCTCCACGGTTACGGGGACTGCCTCGATGCCGATGCACTTCGCCCCAAGAATGTTGATCAACATAGTTTGAGTTCATTATGTACTCCGGCAAAGATGCGGCAACAAAACGTAAATTTTCTAAAAAAACAGAAAATTCGTCATAAAAAACAGAAATATTTTTTCTTATGGCCGAATCATACACTACAATCCGGTGCCCACATCTGTCGTCCTCGTTAATAACAAGTCGGCAAGCTAATCCGGAATATTAAATTATTGTTACAACGGCAGGTTTGACATCATTTTTGATTATATTTGAGAGATTTCTTTTAACAGAAACGAGAAATGGAGAAGAATGAGATAACGTTGTTCTGCGTCAATGACGGGAAGAACCATAAGATTGAGAAAGGAGAGGATTTGAAGGCCTTGTCGGACAAGTTCTGCTCCTGCGTCACGGATGGGAAGACAGGGAAAAAGTACGATGTGCTGGCCGCATTGGTGGACAACAAACTGAAAGAACTCAGTTTCAAGCCATCCAACCTGCACAGAGTCGAATTTATCGGCTACAACCACCCGGACGGGAGAAGGAGCTACGTGCGGTCGCTGTGCTTCGTGCTACAGAATGCCGTGAGGGAACTTTATCCTGACAAAGTGCTTGTGATCGACCACTCGCTGCCGAGCGGACTATACTGCGAAATCATCGAGAAGGGGAAGAACGAAGACGGGCGGCACAAGCCTTATTTTGTCACCGATGACGAGATTGACAGGATAAGGGAGAAGATGAAGGAGATAGTGGCGAAGGACCTGCCGTTTACAAAGGTAAAGATGTTCTCCGAAGAGGCAGAGTCTCTATTTCTCGCCAACAACCAACCGCAGAAGGCCGAGCTTCAGAAGAGCTTGGGGACATTCAGTTGCAGCGTCTATTACCTTGACGGTAAGGCCGACACCTTCCACGGACCGTTGATTCCTTCGACCGGTTACCTCAAGGTGTTCGACATCAGCGGAATGGGTGACGGGTTTTGCCTTCAGTCCCCGATGATGACCGACTTCAGCAAGGTCATGCCGATGAAGCGTCAAGGCAAGATAGCGGCGGCCCTCAAGGAATATTCCGACTGGTGTTCCATCATCAACATCGAGAGCATCGGGACGTTGAACAAGGCCGTGAAAGACGGCAAGGCCGTCAGCATCATCAACTTGGCGGAATCCCTCCACGAAAGGAACTACGCAAAGATAGCCGACAGGATCTACTTGGAGAGGGGGACTAAGCGAATCGTGATGATAGCGGGACCGTCATCAAGCGGAAAAACATCATCATCACTCAGAATAGCCCTACAGTGCAAGGTGTTAGGGCTCAAGCCGAAAGTCATCGAGTTGGACAACTATTTTGTGGACAGGGATCACACTCCGAAGGACGAGGACGGGAACTATGACTTCGAGTCGCTCTACGCCATGGATCTCGAATTCCTCAACAAACAGCTCAACGAACTTCTTGAGGGGAAAGAGGTTGAGATTCCAAGATTCGACTTCAAGACAGGAAACAGAATCTTCGAGGGCAACAAGCTACGCCTTGAGGACAAGGACATCCTGATCATGGAAGGCATTCACGCCCTGAACCCGGAGATGACCTCAACGGTTGACAATTCAAGGATATTCAGAGTCTATGTCTCCGCCCTGACCTCGCTGAACATCGATGAGAACAACAACATGTCCACATCGGACAACCGCCTGCTCCGCAGGATGGTGCGCGACAACCGTGTCAGGGGCATCACTCCCGAAGAGACCATCATGAGATGGAACAGCGTGCGACGGGGAGAAAGCAAAAATATATTCCCGTTCCAGGAGAACGCGGACGTGCTGTTCAACTCAGCCCTGATCTTCGAGCTTCCGATGCTGAAATATTACGCCGAACCGCTTCTACGCAGGATTTCGCCGAACTCCCCTGCCTACACCGAGGCCGTGCGTCTGCTCAAGTTTCTGGATTACATCATCGCCCTCCAGCCGGGTGAGATCTCCGCGATTCCGCCGACCTCAATCATGCGCGAGTTCATCGGCGGCCAGACGCTGACAAGGGACTAAGCCGCACAACACATCAAAAAAAGGCTGACCGAAGACATTCAGGGTCAGCCTTTTTCATTTATATTCTTTTCATTAAATTATCTCAATGTCAGAGGCGGGGATCCAGCCCTGACGTCCATCCGCAAGTGAGATATTTCTCCAAGTGCCCACCTCGTCCAGAATCGTGACTTTCGTGCCTTCGTGGATCACGAAAAGATCCTTTGACGAGCCGGATGACGGAGAACTTTTCACCGATGAAACCGGTGACATCACGATCGCCGTGTCGGTCTTCACACTGTCGGATTTCTGCCAGATTGAGAAACTCAAAGCCCCGGCGGAAAGCAGCAGAAGCACGATTCCGCAATAGAAGCCCGCACGTCTTTTGCCGACCGACGAACCCAGCAGAAACAGAAGTCCCATCACCAGCGCGGCTGCAAGCAGCACAAGGAATATGACCGCCCAGGCGTTGGATCCCATCACGTAGCAGACTTTCCTTGCGACACTCTTGAGAATGAACTCAGGAACAGGCTCGATCTTGTCCTGCACAAAATTACTTGTGAACTCAAGATTGTAACGGGCATCCGAATATGACGGATCAAGCCTTAATGCCCTCTCATAGTTCAAAATGGCCTTAGGATAATTGCCCTGCTTGAACCAGTCGTTGCCAAGGTTGTAGTACAACTTGGCGGACTTCTGTCCGGACTCTTCAATGGAAGTCCAAGCCGCTGAGGCATCGGAGAACTTTCCGTCCGTGTAGGCCTGCACACCTGCTGTCCAAAGTGAGTCCAGATCCTTCGCCTGGATATTCATTGAAGCTCCAAGAGACAGGAGCAGTGTCACGACCGTGACGACCTTTCTCAATGATTTTCCGCCTGTTTTGAGCCCAGAGTCGATTGACGAGATCACTTTCAGCGCGGCATCGTAGTGCGACCTCATAGCCTCGTTGCCACCGTCAGGAGAATAACGGGCGAACTCACAAGCGTCAAGAAGATCGGTGAAAGCCTTTGTCTGCTCCTCGCTCACACCACCCTCGGTAAGAGCTGAAGCGATGTTATCCTTGCTTATCTCGGACATATCCATATTCAATTTGTCGGAAACGAATCCTATGAGAGCCTTGTGAAGTTCCTCATAGAAAGCGGTATAGAGGTTCTTGTCAAGATATTCGCCAGCCAGCTTGAGACGCTTCTGAGCCATCTTTGTGGCGCGCCTGTTCTTCGTGCCGGCGACATCCGCACGCATCGCGGCCACCTTCCTGAACGCAAGGTACACCGAGGTCGCCCCCAGGATCATCAAAGCCAGCAGAATCCAGAAGAACACAGAACCGACGAAGAAAGAACCTGAACCGGACAGGCCAGGCTTGCCTGTGAATATGAACCTGATGTCATCGGCAAGGCTCTTCACGTCCTTCCTCTCGACTCCGGAATTGACCGTTGTCACAGGAGTGGAATCCCCTCCCTTTCCCTTGGCAACCTTGACATGCAACGGTTCTGTCCTGAGGGTCACATATTTACCGGCATTGACATCATAGTAGGAATATTCCACCGGATCGATCGTGAAGTCTCCGTGGCTTCTCGGGATGAAAGGATATTCAAAAGACTTGCTGCCGGAAGTGCCGCCGTTGCTCTTGTCGGTGTTTTCGGTCGTCTTTGTGTCGTACACCTCAAAGTCAGGCGGGAAGTTGACTTTCGGCTCCTCCAGAAGTGCCACATTTCCGCGGCCGGAGACCGTGATGATCAGGGAGGCAGCATCGTGGGTCTTGAGGTTGTCCGTGGTGAGACGCGCGGATATTCCGAAATTTCCGACACCGCCACCGAATGAGGCAGGCTGTCCGGCCGGAAGCGGATTCACCTTGACCTTGACCGCCGGAGTTGTCACCCTTTTGCGGATGGTCCTATATTCATCCTGAAAGAAACTGTCGAACAAGCTGTTTGAAGTGGAAGGCGCCGTCCTTATGTTCACGAGGCAGACAAGTTCGGCCGGATCAATCGTGATCGTGCCAGACTGCTGAGGAATCAGGACGTAAGTCCTTAGCACGGCAGTGTTGTAGATCTTGTCGTCCAGGCTTTCGCGCTTAAACTCGATATTATTCGGGACGTATGTCTCCTGACTCCAGAAGCCGTTGAATGTAGGAAACTTGGCATTCTCGAAACCAACGACATTGGCTCTTTGGTAGATCTTCAAAGTAGCGGTGATCGGCTCTCCGATGACAACTTCCGTGCGGCTAAGGGATAGTCTCATGAACAAATCGTTGGAGGAAATCTCACCGGAACCGGTTGAGGATGTCTGCCCTCCGCCAGAGGACTTGCCGCCGTTCTGTCCTGAAGACCGAGAAGACGAGGCACCGTCGCTCACGACCTGTATGGAAGCCTGTGTGGATGAGATCCTGTCCCCTGAAAGCAGGGCCGTGGCCACTGGAAGTTGGAATGTTCCGGTAGCTTTAGGAATCAGAATGTAGGTGAAAGTTGTCTGATGGGAGGATGACCTCTTGCCATTGATGATCTGAATGCTTGAACTGGAGCCTTTCTGTGGCCCCCATACCAGTTGGAAATCATCGCCGGACGACCATTGGAAATCGGACGGGCTCTTTTCTCCCTCAATTATGAAAGTGACATTGAACTGCTCGTTCACAGCGACAACATCCGGAGCCTCGACCCTAATCACATTCTGGGCTGACATCTGAAAAATGGCTGTGAGCAAAAAAGCTACAATGCAAAACAATTTCTTCATATTCATCACTTTACCAATTCTTTTCTTTCTGGCGGGCTTTCAGCAATGCCGCCTTCTCCTTGTTGACCTTGTCCTGGGTTTCCTTCTCACGGGCCTGGACAGCCTTCAGCATCTGCTGCGCCTGCTGTGGGGAAATCTTGGCGTCTCCCTGTCCCTCACCTTGCTGAGGCTTCGGCTGATCACCTTGATTCTGATCATGGTTTTGATCATTATTTTGGTTTTGATCCTGATTCTGATCCTTGTTCTGGTCGTTGTCCTGATTCTGCCCGTTATTGTTGTTCTGATTGTCCTGGTTCTGGTTGTTGTTCTGATCTTGATTCTGCTGGCCATCACCGCCGTCGCCACCTTCGTTCTTCAGCATCTGCTTGGCGTAGGCATAGTTCTCCTTGGCGTCCAGGTCTCCGGGATTACGAAGCAAGGACTGTTTGTAGGCATCCACAGCGGCTTTCCAGTCCTTCTTCTGGACAGCGATGTTGCCAAGATTATAATAATAGTCAGCTGAATTGGCCGAAACCGGAGCGGCATCCTTCAATCTTCCCAAAGACTTTCCGGCCTCATCGAAATTGCCCTCACGATAAAGAGCTCCGGCAAGGTTGTAATTGGCGGCGAATGACGAGGAGTCCTTCACCTGAGCCTTACGGTACTCTATCTCAGCGTTCTGCCAGTTTCCTTTCTTGAACTGACGGTTGCCGGCACGGACCTCCTTGCGGTCAGTCTGCGCAAGCGCCACCGCACAGGAAAGCAGCAGTAAAAATGCCGTCAATGAATATTTCAAAATAGTCCTCATTTCTTTTCCTCAAACAAATGTCTGCGTGAACGTCTTTCACCTATAAGCATCTCAAGGGCGAAGAACGCCAGCGCTATTCCGAGAAAATACATAAACTGCTCGTCATATTCCTCGAATACCACGGAATTATATTCCTCATCCTCCATCTTCCGGATGTCGTTGATGATAGGTGTAAGGCCGAATTCATCGTTGCCAGCGTGGACGTATGCCCCACCTCCAGCGGAAGCGACCTCCTTGAGGGTCTCCTCGTCCAGACGGGTCACGACAATATTCCCGTCCTTGTCCTTCAGAAGTCCTCCGTCCATCGGAATCGGCTGTCCGTCAGCGGATCCCACACCGATTGTATAGACCTTGATCCCTGCCTCGGCGGCCTGCTTGGCGGCGGCCACCGCATCGTCCTCGTGGTTCTCGCCATCGGTGATCACGATGATCGCGCGGCTGTGCTCGCTCTGCGCGCTGAATCCACGGATCGCTGTGTTGATCGCGTCGCCTATCGCCGTTCCCTGAATAGGGATCGACTCTGTCGAGATGGAGTTCAGGAACATCTTGGCGCTCACATAGTCAGATGTGATCGGCAACTGGACGAACGATGTTCCGGCGAACACAATCAAGCCGATCCTGTCATCCTGAAGTTTGTCGGTGATTCTGGAAATTGCCAACTTCGCCCTTTCCAGCCTGTTTGGAGAGTAGTCCTTGGCAAGCATCGAATTGGACACATCCAAGGCTATCATGATCTCTGCCCCTTTGGTCTTGTGTTCTTTCAGTTTGGCGCCGTTCTGCGGTCTGGACAGACCGATAGCGAAGAAGAAAAACGCCAACGAGAAAAGGACCGTCCTCACCCACAACTTATTACGAGACCATGAAGGCATAAGTTCATTCACAAGAGCCTCGTCTCCGAATCTGCGCAGACGACGACGCCTGTTCCAAAGCCAAAGTCCCATTCCGAGGAAAAAGAACGGAATAAGGAGCAGAAGCAAAAGATAATGTGGTGCGGCGAATATTATCATGGCAACCTCCTCATCAACAGTTTAACAAGAGCCTCCAACAAAAGACAGATCAAAGCCGCGAGAGCGTAGGCGCCGAAAAGTTCCTTATAGACAGGGAAACTATCAATGGTCGTGCGCGCCTTCTCCATCTTGTTGATGTCCGAATATATTTCAGCAAGCTTTGTGTTGTCGGTAGCCCTGAAATATTTCCCCCCAGTCATCGAGGCTATGTTGGAGAGCAGTTTCTCGTCAAGCTCCACCTTGACATTCTGCATCTGGACTCCCCACGGGGTCATCACAGGATACGGTGCCTCTCCATTGGCTCCGACACCGATAGTGTAAACCCTTATCCCGTAGGTTTTTGCGATCTCTGCGGCAGTCTCTGGAGAAATCTCTCCACAGTTGTTCACGCCATCGGTGAGCAGGATCACGACCCGGCTCTTGGCATCGGAATCCTTGATTCTGGCTACCGCCGTGGCTAGTCCGTTGCCGATAGCGGTTCCATCCTCGATCAAATCTGTGGAAATCTCTTTCATCAGGTTGATCAGAGTAGCCCTGTCGGTCGTCAGCGGACACTGTGTGTAGCTCTCACCTGCGAAAACCACGATTCCCATCCTGTCGGACGGTCTCTGCGCGATGAACTCGATGGCGATGTCCTTGGCGGCGCTGATTCGGTCCGGAGTGAAATCTCTGGCTAACATACTCGTGGAGACATCCATCGCAAGCACGATGTCAATTCCCTCGGTGTCAACCTTTTCAACCTTGGTTGATGAACGAGGCCGGGCGATCGCGACTACAATCAGCGAAAGCGCGGCGACCCTCAGGACAAAAGGAATATGCCTGATCACCCCGAGGACAGTCTTTCCACCTTTCTTCCAAGGCGTGACGCTTGAGACTCTCAAATGCGGACGACGGTCTTTCAGTTCCACGTACAGATAGCGGAGAACCAGCAAGGCCGGAACCACAAGGAGCCAAAGCAGTTTAGGATATTCAAAGAACATTACGCCTCACCTCCTTCTTTTTTAGCCGGGGATTTCGCTTCAGCCGCCTTCCGGGCAGCCTCCTCCTCAGCAAGTTGGGACTGATAAGTGACTGTCACAAAGCGCACCGCGGCAGGAAGTGCGGTGGCATTCTCCTCATCCGAAGCGGAAGCCTTGGCGAACTTAACAAAGTCAGCCGTCTCGAAAAGCGTCTTCATCTCCTCATAAAGATCCGCGGGAACTCCGGAAGATTTCAGATCCTTGAATATCTCCGCCGTCGTCATCTCCATGGCGTCTATGCCGTAGCGCGCGTCAATATATTCCCTCAGCGCGTCCGTGATTCCGGAATAGAACGTCTTCTGCTTCTCCGGTGCCCAGTATTTGCTGCCACGGAAATGGTCCAGCCTTCGCAAAGCGACCAGATAAGGCGGATCCTTGTGAGCGACACTTCCCTCTTTCTTCCGCCTCATAGCGAAGAAAGCCCAGATCAGGATGACAACAATCGCGACCGTCCATATTCCTAGAACATAAGGGATTATCTCCGAGGCCTTGAGCGGATAACGGATCTGGCCTTTGATGTCGTGGATCTGATAGGTCGTTGTGTCCACCGGCATCGTAAAGATGTCAAGTTTCTGTGAAGCGAAGACCAACGTGTCAATCCTGTCCACTCCTGAAGCCCTCACCAAGGACAGCGGCAAAAGTTCGTATTTACCTTCGTCAAAGGATGTTATAATCATCGAGACGTCAATGTCGTACGACTTGGGCTCATTCTTTTTGCCCTGGACCTTGACCGTGTCCACCATGAAAGGCAGGACGATCTCCACGCTGTCCATAAAGCCCTTGGAGAAATCAGGCAGGGCGAAACGGGTTCCCTCCGCAACGTCCTTAAGATGGAATCCGTAGCGGAACTGGTCGCCGATCAGCGCCGAGTCACGTTTCTGGAGAGGCTCCAGGAAGGAATCCTCCGACTTTATCAGCATACCTTTATTTTGCGGGGCCTGCTGTCCGGAGGCTGCGATGGTGGTGATCATCGCGGCGCAGAAAAGCGACAAACCGTAAATCAATCTCTTCATCTCTATCTCCTCCCGAAAAATGTCATCAAGCCTTTGACATAATCCTGATTTGTGGCGATGTCCACAGAATCAATCTTATAGCGGTTGAACAGCTTCCTCTCCCCATCCTCGACGGCACCGAACCATTTTGAATATTCAGCCCTCGTCCTCTTGCTGGAGGTATTGATCCAGGCCGACTCGCCTGTCTCAGAGTCCTTGACGTGCACCAGACCGACATCCGGAATCGTCCTCTCACGAGGGTCGTGAACCTTGATGACGGAAATGTCGTGACGGTTGCGGGCAACTTTCAAGGCATCTTCATAGCGAGGCGAGCCATCCGTATTGGCATCCAGCATGTCGGAAAGCACGAAAGCCGTGCATTTCTTCTTCATAGCGTTCGTCAGGTACCGCAGAGCCTGTCCGACATCTGTTCCGTTGGATTTAGGCTTGAGCTCGATGATCTCACGGATGATGTGGAGCAGATGGCTGCGGCCCTTCTTCGGCGGGATGAACTCCTCTACCCTGTCGCTGAAGAAAAGCGCCCCGACCTTGTCGTTGTTGATTATGGCCGAGAAACTCAAGACCGCCGCGATCTCCGCTATCAGATCCCTCTTCGTCCTCTCGCTCGTTCCGAAAAGACCTGAACGGCTGATGTCGATCAGAAGGACGACCGTCATCTCCCTCTCCTCCTCGAAAACCTTGACGTAAGGAGAGCGCAGACGGGCGGTCACATTCCAGTCCATAGAACGCACATCGTCCCCGTACTGGTACTCACGCACCTCGCTGAAGGCCATTCCACGGCCTTTGAAGGCACTGTGATATTCACCGGCGAAGATCTGGTGGGACAGAGCCCTGGTGCGGATCTCTATCTTGCGGACCTTGCGCAGGAGTTCATTGGCTGAGGAATTAGCTGCCATATTCAAAAACCTGAATTAAACCAAACATAGTCCATTACGGGACCTGTACGGCGTTGATCACTTCGGCGATGATCTGCTCGGTCGTGACATTCTCCGCCTCGGCCTCGTAGGTCAGTCCGATTCTGTGGCGCAGGACCTCGTTGCAGACGGCCCTGACATCCTCAGGAATCACATAGCCTCTTCTCTTGATGAAGGCGTAGGCCTTGGAAGCCATTGACAATGAGATGCTCGCACGAGGTGAGGCTCCGAACGAGATGAGATCCTTGATCTTCCCCAGACCATAATCGTCCGGAGTACGGGTGGCATATACGATGTCCACAATGTACCTTTCGATCTTCTCGTCCATATAGACATCCCTGACGACGCTTCTGGCGCGCACGATGTCCTCCGGTTTGATCACCGGATTGACTGTCGGGAACTCACCAGAATTATTCATCCTGATGATTTGCCTTTCCTCCTCTTTCTTAGGATATTTCACGATGACCTTCAGCATGAAACGGTCCACCTGGGCCTCAGGAAGCGGATAGGTTCCCTCCTGCTCGATAGGGTTCTGCGTGGCCATCACGAGGAACGGCTCCGGAAGCTTGAACGTCTGGTCACCGATCGTCACCTGACGCTCCTGCATAGCCTCCAGAAGGGCTGACTGCACCTTCGCCGGGCTACGGTTGATCTCATCCGCGAGCACGAAGTTGGCGAAGACCGGTCCCTTGTGCACCTCGAACGACTCGTCCTTCTGTGAATATATCATCGTACCGATAAGGTCGGCAGGAAGAAGGTCCGGGGTGAACTGGATACGGCTGAACTTCGCATCGATCGCCTTTGACAATGTACTGATGGCCAAGGTCTTCGCCAATCCCGGCACACCTTCCAGAAGAATATGTCCGTTGGCGAGAAGTCCGATCAGAAGGTTCTCCACCAGCTGTTTCTGTCCGATGATGACCTTGCCCATCTCAAGGGACAGCATATCCACGAAGGCGCTTTCCTTCTGGATCCTGTCATTGAGTTCCTTGATGTTTACACTTTCCATATTATACTGTTTTTACTATTTTTGCAATCTAAACAATCATATCAATGCGCTACCGGATCACCCTTTCTTATGACGGCTCGTCATTCTGCGGCTGGCAGATTCAGAACGATACAATGACCGTTCAGGAGTGTCTTCAGAATGCTCTTTCGACCCTCTTGAAGGAGGACATTGCCGTCACAGGCGCCGGACGGACCGATTCGAAGGTGAACGCCATCAACTACGTGGCCCACTTCGAGGCCTCGGATCCGGGCATTGACGCAAGCGCGGTTGGCTACAAAATAAATGCCATTTTACCCGCCGGAATCAAGGTACATTCGATCGCGCTTTGCGATCCAGAGTTCCACGCCAGATTCGACGCCACACAGCGTGAGTACAAGTACTTTATCCACCGCCGCCGGGACCCGTTTATGCGGGAATATTCCTACCTCTACACATTCCCTTTGGACGTTGAGAAGATGAACCGCGCCGCCCAGGCACTTCTCGGTAGACACGACTTCAGCTGCTTCGAGAAAGTCGGCAGCAGCAACAAGACATCCATCTGCACCGTCACCCAGGCCAGTTGGGAGACATATTCCCCCGACCACGTCAGAATGATGGGCTACCCCGCCGAGGAAGGCGACTACCTCGTCTTCACCATCCGCGCCGACCGTTTTCTCAGGAATATGGTCCGCGCCGTGGTCGGCTCCCTCCTTGAGGTAGGCCGCGGCAAGCGCGATGAGTCCTGGATCGCCACCCTCACCCAAGGCGGATCCCGCTCCTCCGCCGGCGAATCCGTCCCCGGCAACGCCCTCTTCCTCACCAAGGTGGAATATTGACGAGTCTATCGAAGCTCCTTAAATTCCAGAATATCCAGCATCGAGAACAGGATTCCGTTTATCGAAGAATTCCAACTCTGGTGGAAGTGTCCGTAGTACCAATGATTAACCGGTTGATGATTAATGGTCAGGAAGTCATATATCAGATCCATTGTTTTCCTCTCCTTCGAGCAATCTTCCAACAAGGTCGGATCAACCTGTGCCCACCCGGACAGTCCAGCCTTGTCTATGAGTTCACAGAATGAAGGCGCCGTATGAGTCACAACAATATCAATCAGCATGCTCTGAGTGATGACAGCCAGACGCTCCAAATCAAGACGCGGGGCTTCACTCTTCCAATATGTCGCGGTCAGGGAAGGATGTAAGCGTGAGTCTTCCGCGATCCTTGCGGAGCGATCCACGCTGACAGCACCTCCAACGCACAGTATGTTATGGCCACAAACCTCTATCACGCCATAATCCGGGATAGTTCTAAATCTTTTATGGCGGACTCTCTGTTCGTTGAAATACGACGGATCATCGTGGTTGCCACGCACCATAGCGATGTAGTTGTTCGCCTTTGACAACTTAGGTGAGATCCGACTGAAAACCTGTTCATAGTAGGCAGGTTTCTCAAAACCGAAGCCACAATCCCCAGCCACTATCAAAAGCGTGTCACTCATACCATAACGCACACACAACCGGAACGCCAATTCTCTGAATTCTCCGTGTACGTCCCCGCAGATCACAACGGATTTCACATCGGGATAAGCAAATACATTATCCATCATCGTCTTAAGATTTGCGACATCCGCGCCAAAGCACGACGGATTGAATCGTATGTGCCTATAACCGCATTATCCAGAAGGTCATTCACCAATGGACTATTCTCTTGCTGTGCAACCTCATTGTCCAACATATCCGCATAATACACCTTGTGATCTTCCGAGAGTATATTCAATAAATCCGAGGCGATCCACTCCGCGCCGGCTACTGTCTGGTCAAAGGTTGAAACATCCAGACTTATTGTCCCGGGAATGGAATCGCTGGACAAGGCCAAGGTAATGTATGCGTTTTCCAATATGAACTGCATATCCGCGGCATCCTTACGAGTCATCAGACGCCGGTCACACCAAGCATCCAGTTTAATCAGCCATTGCCCACTTAGCGAAGCCATTCTAAAATCGAACCGATCCTCGACAGACACCTCGTCCGCATTCTTCATCACATCCGCAAAACACCGTACAGACATCACGGGATTGCCTTCCGGCGGCCAAGCGACCATTTCTTCCTGTGCGATATCACCAAACGGAACTATGTCCACCTCATAACGGACATTCTCAATCCCACAATAGTAAAATCTCTGTTTCTCAGGAGCTTTGACAAAGCCGTCTTTTATAAGGATCTCGGTCAAGCGTTCATATTCATCCCATTTCTCCAAAAGCACAGCCACATCCAAATCCATTGTGCGCCTTGGAGCGCTCCCTGCTCCCAACAATTTTAGACTAAGGTCACGCGCCGCCGCACCGACAACATAAACCTCGGCACCGATTTCTTTGTAAGCTTTCGCCAACGCCTCCAGAACACTCGCCAGAAGGCCATTGCCAAGTTCTTCTCTCTTTAATGTATAGGTCATATTCAAATCAAAGCTTTAATCCTGCCCGCCGCCTCAGTACATCTGTCATCACCAGTTGAGAGAAGATCTGCATAAACAACTATTATAGGGAAATCCTCTCCCGTCCAGAATTTACGGTAAACATAGATTTCACCTTCCGGATCCGGAATCATTCGACCGGTAGCAATGAGACAGTCGGCTGATTCTTCGACATATACATCCCATTTTTGAGGGCGAAGATACCCATCTCTAAGAAATGCTGCCGGTTCTCCTCCCCACCGGGCTTGCGATGGGAGCAGGATATCCGCCCAATGCTCCCTCACAGACTCCGCCAGAAACCGGAACCGGCATATCAGCTGTTTCTTTTTCCTGCCTTCGGAATAGTCTCTGGCCCATCTGTCTATCAAGAACATGCGTTTCCGCAGAATACGTCCCGCAGATGTCTCAACCACAAAACCCCGCTCAGCCAAATCCGACATCACCCCCTGCACGGATCCAAGCGACAATCCGGTCTCCTTAGCCATTTGTCTGTATGTCTTGCTGATGTTTGTCTTGTCCTGCAACAGAAACAACACCAATCTCATTTCTGACTTCTGCATCGTTGTTATAATTTTTAACAGTGTTCAAAAATTTTGAACATTACTATATTTTTGAACACAACTCCGCAAAAATATAACATTATCAATATATTTACAAATATTTTAACAGCCGCAACCAACATGTAAGCCGGCGAATCCGTCCCCGGCCACGCCCTCTTCCTCACCAATATAGTTCCCTAAGTAAATATTAAGTCTCTACATAGTTTCTTTTGCAATTGTCAGGAACATTCATGTCTGCCTGATGGCCCTGCAGCCAGCATGTCCGTTCCTCATGTCGGTTCTCCACATTGCGTTGGGAACGTCGAACCGCATTGCAGGTGTCTGCAAGGTAAAGGACTGTTCCCGCTAATTGCAGCGTCAGAAATAGCCCCTCAATGAATTTCATGGCTCTCAACCACATGAATGTGATCGACAAAGCCACATACCCTTGTCTTGACCTTCATATTGGAACGACAATCTGTTGTTTATCAGAGAAATGAATTTCCTGGTGCGCGCCGATTTAGCACATAGGAGGGAGCGACGCCCGAAGAACGCTTTGTAATGACTGTTCCGGCTTCCTGGTGTGCCAAAACCTTCACAAACCTAAAGGTGGAATATTAATGAGCGAGGTCTCAAAAAAAATGCGTACCTTTGTGGTTTCGTGGCGTGAAATGTGCAGTTGCACGCCGGAAATGTTTGTAAATAATAAAAACGTACGTGATAATTATGTTGTTCCAAGTTTTGCAGGCCGTGGGCCTGGATTCTGCGGCGGCCGAGATGGCCGAGGATATGGCACAGGGGGCCGCGCCTGTGGCGGATCTTGCTCCACAGCAGGTTGAGCAGTCGTTCTCACTCATCGAGATGGCGACCAAGGGTGGCTGGCTGATGATTGTGCTGGCGATTCTGTCAGTGATCGCCATCTACATATTCGGAAAGAAATGGTGGATGATCCACAAGGCGGGGCAGGTTGACAAGAACTTCATGCGCGACATACGCGACTATATTCATGAAGGGAAGGTGAAGTCGGCTGTCTCGCTCTGCCAGAAATATGACTCTCCGGTGGCGCGTCTCGTGGAGAAGGGAATCGAGCGCATCGGAAGGCCTTTGGCTGACATCCAGACTTCCGTTGAGAATATGGGTAACGTCGAGATCGCGAGGCTTGAGAAGGGGCTCCCTATGCTCGCCACCATCGCCGGTGGAGCGCCGATGATTGGATTCCTCGGAACCGTGCTCGGTATGGTGCAGGCCTTCTTCAATATGGCGAACGCGGGCAACAACATCGACATCACACTGCTTTCGAGCGGTATCTACACGGCGATGATCACCACGGTGGGCGGTCTTATCGTCGGCATCCTCGCCTACTTCGGCTACAACTATCTGGTCGCTCAGATCTCCAACCTGATGTTTATGATGGAGAACGCGACGATTGACTTTATGGATCTTCTGCACGAACCTGCAGGCAACGAGGAGGAGAAGTAGTCAATGGCATTCAAGAGAACCACAAAGGTCTTGTCGGACACAGCGATGTCTTCGATGACTGACTTGGTGTTCCTGCTGCTGATCTTCTTCCTGATCACCTCGACACTGGTCAATCCGAACGCGCTGAAGCTCCTGCTTCCTAAGAGCACAGGGCAGGTTTCGGCCAAGCCTACGGTCACCGTCTCGATCAAGGATTGGGGCGACGACACCTACACCTACCATCTGAACGGCAGCGAGACGCCGGTGCAGTACTCCGAACTGGAGGATGACCTTGTCGATCTGCTTCAGACAGAGGAGGATCCGACATTCTCGATCTACTCTGACGAGAGCGTGCCGATCAAGGAAGTCGTGTCGCTGATGAACATAGCGAAACGTAACCATTACAAGGTAATCTTAGCGACGCAGCCTGAATGATGAAACCGTACCTTCGTGACAGAGAGAGGGAGGCCAAGGTCTCCACGGTGACCGGGATCGTTCTTACGGTCGCGGTCCACGTGCTTGCCTGCCTGCTATGCGTGTTCACGGGGATGAAATACATCTATCCTCCGCCACAGGAGCAGACATTCCTTGTGGATTTCAGCGAGGACGAGCCTCAGCCGATCAGGAGGCAGAACAGGGGCCGTCAGCCTCAGGCCGAGGAGATCGACAGGACGAAGCCGGTGGAACTGATCCAGAGGAGCGAGTCGCCTCACCGGTCCGAGAAGGCGAACAAGACCGCCGAGGCTAAGCCGGACGATTTCGGTGATGTCGAGACTCCTGTGCAGAAGGAGGAAATCAACAAAAACGCCCTGTTCCCGGGAATGAGCAAGAAGGACTCCTCGAACGCACCTCACAGCGCCACCGAACCCAAGAACGAGTTCAAGGCCGGACATCCTAAGGGGAACACTTCCAGCGGGAAGGCCGAAGGCACACCTAACGCCCGGCTGAAAGGCAGAAACACCTTGGGGGCGATTCCAAGGCCGGCATATTCAGAGCAGGACTACGGCACCGTCGTGGTGGACATCTGGGTTGACAACTACGGCAATGTGACAAAGGCCGTCCCTGGAGGACAGGGAACGACTGTGAACAACTCCAAACTCTGGGCGGCGGCAAGGGCCGCGGCCTTGCAGACACACTTCAACCAGAGCGCTGACGCACCGGCGCTCCAGCAAGGAACGATAACATACGTTTTCAAATTACAATAGAAAAACATTTTACTTATTTATTTTTAATTAATGGCGTGAGCCACAAACATTATGGAAGAAAATTTGAATGGTGGTCAAGAGAACCACGAGGAGCGTAGGGATTACGCTGCAGAAGGACCAAAAACAGGTTATTCATCTGAGGGCAGGAAACTCAGGCCAAGAAAGAAGGTAGTGCCTGCCGCTTCATCCTCCGCTGACGGAGAGTACAAGTCTTACGACAATCACAGGAGTTACTCCAGCGACAATCGTGGCGGCTACGGCCAGCGCGGTGGTTATCAGAGCCGTGGAGGCAACAGCAGAGGAGGATATTCATCAGACCGCAGAAGCGGCTACGGAGACCGCAGCGGTGGCTATGGCCAGCGCAGAAGCTACGGTGACAACGCCGAAGGCGGAGAGAGAAGATCTTCATCTTACGGACAGAGCCGTCCTTCTTACGGGGACAGGCCGTCTTACGGACAGAGAAGAAGCTATGGCAGCAACAACTACGATGGAGGCGAGAGGAGATCATCCTACGGTCGCCCTTCATTCGGCGAGGGTCGTCCTTCCTACGGGGACAGGCCGTCTTACGGACAGAGAAGAAGCTATGGCAACAACTCCGAGGGAGAGGAGAGAAGATCGTCATACGGACAGAGCCGTCCTTCATTCGGCGAGGGCCGTCCATCCTATGGACAGAGAAGAAGTTACGGCGGCAGCCAGGAAGACGGCGAGAGAAGGCCGTCATATTCAAGAAAACCGGCCGGCGGCCACGGATTCGACCCTAAGCAGGGAGGTTTCTCAGCCGGCAGAGGCGCCGGACATCAGGGACCTAAGAAGTTCGGCCGCAAGGACGAGCCGCATTTCACCGAGGCTGACGAAGCCGGAATCAACCAGATGCTTTCAAGGAAGCCACAGATTGACGCGGCGTTTTCCGACAACGACAACGTTCCTACACCTATCAAGGAAGAGATACGTCTGAACAAGTACATCGCCAATTCCGGAGTGTGCTCACGCCGCGAGGCTGACAACTTCATTCAGGCCGGCGTCGTGACCGTAAACGGCGAGGTTGTGACCGAGCTTGGGACAAAGGTCAACGTCCTCAAGGACGACATCCGTTTCAACGGAGAGAGACTCAAGGGCGAGGAGAAAGTTTACATCGTGATGAACAAGCCGAAAGGCTTCGTCACCAGTGCGAGCGACCCTCACGCCGAGAAGACCGTCATGGATCTTCTCAAGGGATGCAAGTTGAGGGTGTTCCCTGTCGGAAGGCTTGACAAGAACACCACTGGTGTGCTGATGTTCACCAACGACGGTGAGATCGCCGAGCAGCTCACACACCCTTCCTACAACAAGAAGAAGATCTACCAGGTCATTCTCGACAAGCCGCTTGAGGAGGCCGACAAGGAGAAGATCCTCACAGAGGGTCTCGACCTCAACGACGGCAACATCAAAGCCGACGAGCTTGAATATATCGACGCTGAGGACCACAGACGTCTCGGCATCGAGATCCACTCCGGCAAGAACAGGATCGTCAGAAGGATCTTCGAATCCCTCGGCTACGACGTGAAGGCTCTTGACAGGGTTTACTTCGCGGGTCTCACCAAGAAGGGCCTCAAGAAGGGCGAGTGGAGATACCTCAGCGAGGGCGAGGTCAATGTCCTCAAGATGGGGGCCTATGTCTAGTCCGGACAAACACACTGAACACAGAGCTGGATTTGTCAACATCATCGGTAATCCGAATGTTGGCAAATCCACGCTTATGAATGCCCTGGTAGGAGAGAAACTGTCCATCGTCACGGCGAAGGCGCAGACCACCCGGCACAGGATCATGGGCATCGTCAACACCGACGACTGCCAGATCGTATATTCAGACACTCCCGGTATGCTCAAGCCGAACTACCGCCTGCAGGAGGATATGATGAAGTTCGTGGACGCCGCCATCGGGGACGCGGACATCATCCTCTACGTGACGGACGTGGTTGAAAAGAGCGATAAGAACATTGAATATATTCAAAAACTCCAGAAGCTGGATTGCCCGGTGGTGGTCGTCATCAACAAGATCGATGTCAGCGACCAGAAGACGGTGACCGACCTGATCGCCTACTGGCAGGAGCAGCTTCCGAAAGCGACCATAATTCCGGTGTCGGCCAAGGAGAGGTTCAACCTTGAGAGTGTGCTGAACGCAGTGATGAGCGGGCTTCCGGTCGCGCCGCCGTGGTTCGACAAGGACCAGTTCACCGACAAGAACCTCCGTTTCTTCGCCTCCGAGATCATCAGGGAGAAGATTCTGGAGAACTACAGCCAGGAGGTGCCTTACAGCTGCGAGGTGGCCGTGGAGGCCTTCAAGGAAGGCAGGGACAGGTACGAGATCAGTGCGGTCATCTACGTGATGCGTGACTCCCAGAAGGGCATCATCATCGGCAAGGGCGGCTCGGCTTTGAAGAAGATCGGCACGGAGGCCAGACTGGAGATGGAGGACTTTTTCCAGAAGAAGGTCTTCCTTCAGCTGTTCGTGAAGGTCAATCCGGACTGGAGGGAGAACCGCAAGGAACTCAGGAAGTTCGGGTACGAGGAATAACATTGGACAAAATAATTAATAATCATTAGAGGAATATCTTGATATGGCAAAGGACGACGAGTGGGATGACATAGAGACTCCGGAAGGAGGCAACGAGGACGAGGAACTGAACGAGGAGCCGATTGACGAGACATCGGCGAAATCTTCAGGGAAATACGACAAGCTGCTTAGTTCCGACAGCAGGAAGTACAAGCTTTCGGGAATGTTCAAGGACTGGTTCCTGGACTATTCCTCATACGTCATTCTGCAAAGGGCCGTCCCACACATCGTTGACGGACTCAAACCGGTGCAGAGACGTGGGCTTTTCGGAATGGAAGGCCTTGGCTTGGATTATACAGGATCGACTAAGAAGTCTGCCAGAATTGTCGGAGAGGTGCTTGGCAAGTTCCACCCGCATGGAGACTCCAGCGTTTATGACGCGATGGCTCGTCTGGCACAGAACTGGAACCAGAGATATCCGCTCATATTCGGTCAGGGTAACTTCGGTTCCATGGACGGTGACCCTGTCGCTGCCATGCGATACACCGAGGCCAAACTGGAGAAATTGGCTAACGATGTCCTCGGGGACATGGAAAAGGATACCGTAGATTTCCAACTTAACTTCGATGACACGATTCCGGAGCCTACAGTGTTGCCTACCAAGGCTCCGCTTCTTTTGTTGAACGGATCTGCGGGTATCGCTGTCGGTATGGCTACCAACATGGCTCCGCATAACCTCGGAGAATGTTGCGATGCCATTTGCGCATACATTGACAATCCTGAAATCGACACAGACGGGCTGATGCACTACATCAAGGGACCTGATTTCCCTACAGGTGGTATCATTCAGGGAATCCAGGGCATTAAAGATGCCTATGAGACCGGTCGCGGAAGGGTAGTCGTACGTGCCAAGACAAAGATTGAAGTCGAGGATAACGGACGTGAGACCATCGTCGTTACCGAGATTCCTTATATGGTGAACAAGAAGGAGATGCTCGAGAAGATCGGCCAGATGGTGGACGACAAGAAGATCGAGGGCATTACCTATATGAATGATGAAACATCCAGAGAGGGTGTCAGAGTCATTTTCCGAGTTAAGCAGGGCGCCAATTCGAACGTCGTGCTGAACACCTTGTTCAAGTATACTCCGCTCCAGTCCAGCTTCGCCATCAACAATGTGGCGCTGGTGAAGGGCCGTCCTAGAACATTGAGCCTCAAAGAGATAATAAAGGTATTCGTAGACTTCAGACATGAGGTCGTAGTCCGCAGGACCAAGTTCGATCTCGAAAAGGCACAGAAGAGGGCTCATATATTGGAAGGTCTGATAAAGGCTATCGATGTTATCGACGAGATTATCAGAATCATCAGGGCTTCCAAGACTGTGGATGAGGCCAAGAGTACCCTCATGTCCACATTCGATTTCTCTGATGCACAGGCTACCGCCATCGTGGAGATGAAACTCCGTCAGCTCACAGGATTGGAAAGAGAAAAACTTCAGGCTGAATATGACCAGTTGGCCAAGTTCATCGCTTGGTGTAATGAAGTGCTGGCCAACGAGTCCATGCAGATGGAAATCATCAAGAAAGAGACTATGGAACTCAAGGCTAAATATGGCGATCCTCGCAGATCCGAGATCGTGCCTACAGCTGACGAGTTTAACCCTGAGGACTTCTATGCGGATGATGATGAGGTGATTACCATCTCTCATTTCGGATATATAAAGAGAACTCCTCTTGCTGAATACAAGACACAGAACAGAGGCGGCGTCGGAATGAAGGGCAGTGCTACCCGTGATGAAGATTTCATCGAGCATTTGTATGTGGCTAACATGCACAGTACCATGCTGTTCTTCACGGAAAGCGGAAGATGCTTCTGGCTGAAAGTTTATGAAATTCCTGAGGGCTCACGCTCATCCAAGGGCCGCGCTATCCAGAACGTGCTCAGCATTCCGGATGACAAGATAAAGGCTATCATAAATGTACCGACATTGACAGATACCGATTATATCAACAGTCATTTCATCATTCTCGCGACGAAGGAAGGTATCATCAAGAAGACCTCCCTCGAGGCTTACTCAAGGCCTCGCGTGAAGGGTGTGAATGCGGTCAATGTCCGTGAGGGCGACGAACTTCTCGAGGCTATCCTCACTGACGGCAAGTCAGAGGTGCTCATCGCCAGCCGTAACGGCCGTTGCGTAAGATTCGATGAATCAGATGCAAGACCTCTCGGAAGAACAGCGACCGGTGTCCGTGGCATTAATCTTGATGAAGATGACTATGCTATAGGAATGGTTTGCTATGAGCCTGAGGCAGAAGATGCTGCAGATCATACTTTGCTTGTAGTCGGAGAGAAAGGTCTCGGCAAGAGAACTGACTTCGATGAGTACCGCAAGACAAATCGAGGAAGCAAGGGTGTCCGCACTATGAATATCACGGACAAGACCGGAAAACTCGTGGCCTTGAAGAATGTCACCGAGGAGAATGACCTCCTGATAATCACTCAGAGCGGTCTGATTATCAGAATGGCAGTTTCCGATATCAAGCAGGCAGGTAGAAATACCCAGGGTGTGAAGTTGATCAACATCCGTGACAACGACTCTATCGCTTCCGTTTCTGTAGTGGCAAAGAATGATGAAGAGGAAATCACAGAAACTAATGAATCATCTGATACTCAGGAGTCTGCAGAACCAACAAATTTGAATTAATATTTTTCTAACAGATAAGTTTATGAAAAGAATTCTTCTCGCATTGGCAGTCTTCGCCTCACTGCAGGTGGCTAATGCACAAGTAAAATCAGCGGCGGATGCCAAAAAGGCTGTTGAATCTGCCCAGGCTGCGGCCAACAACGAAAAGAAAGCACTCAAACCGGCTACGTGGTTTAAGCTTGGAGATGAGTATGTTAAAGCTTACGAGGCTCCTGCAGGAAACGTATGGCAGGGTGCAAGCAGACAGGAACTTGCTCTTATCCTCGGCTCAGTAAAACCTACTTCTACAGAGTCTGTAGTTGTAAACGGTGAGCAGATGACTAAGGAAGTTTATGCTGACAAGAACCTTTATTTCAACGCAAATGGTCAGGTTGCCATCATCGAGGTGACTCAGCCTGTTTACACTGACGCTCTCGAGAAAGCTACCGAGGCTTATCAGAAGGCATATTCTCTCGACGAGAAACATGCTAAGGATAAGGACATCGCTGCCGCTTTCAGCAAGATCGGAGAGAAGTACATCAACGAGGCTTACAACAAGTATACTTTCGGTGATCTTTCTGCTGCCAGCAAACTCTTCGAGAAAGCTGTAGACGTTGAGGCTTTGAAGCCTCTTTCCAAGATCGATACAAGCGCTATCTACAATGCGGGTTTCACTGCATGGGCTGCCAAAGAGCCTGAGAGAGCAAAGACTTTCTTCGAGAAATGCTACAATCTCGGATATTACTATGACGGTGGTGAGGTGTTCGCTAAACTTGCTGAAGTAGACACTGTAAACACCAAGAAATATCTTGAGGAAGGATTTGTTAAATTCCCTGAGAGCCAGAGCATTCTCATCGGTCTCATCAACTACTATCTTAAAGGATCAGAGGGAACTGACAGATTGTTCGAGCTTCTCGACAAGGCTAAGGCTAACGAGCCTAACAACCCTTCACTCTTCTATGTAGAGGGTAATGTACGTTCTCAGCTCGGTCAGGTAGACGAGGCTGTGAAAGCTTACGAGCAGTGCGCAAAGATTAACCCTGAGTATGAGTTCGGTTATGTAGGTGAAGGTCTTTTGTACTACAACCAGGCTATCGCAATCGCGAACAAAGCTCAGGAAGAACTCGACGATACCAAGTACATGGCTCTTGTAAAAGAGTACGAGGGAAGCCTCAAATCATGTATCGCTCCGTTCGAGAAGGCATTTGAGATTACAAAAGACGCTTCTGTAAAGGCCGGCGTAGCTGAGTATCTTAAGAATGCTTACTATCGTTTCCGTGAGGAAAGCGCTGACAATCAGGCAGCTTACGACAAGTATGCAAAATTTGTTACCGAAGGAAAATAATTCTTAGGCATATATAATAAAAACCCCTGTACGAAATTCTCGCGCAGGGGTTTTCTGTATCATGTTATCTGTTATTCTTCTGATTCAGGCTCTGCCTTGTCGAAAGCCTTCACGATTTTCGTCACGAGCGGATGTCTTACGATATCCTCGTTTGTGAACGAAATTACGCTCACACCCTTCAAGTCTTTAATCAGATTGATGCCGCGGATTAGTCCGGAATCTTTCTTGTTCGGCAAGTCGACCTGACTCGCGTCACCGGTAACGATGAACTTGGCATTGGCTCCCATACGGGTCAGGAACATTTTCAACTGGCCTAGATTCGTGTTCTGGGCCTCGTCCAGAATAACACAGGCCCTGTCAAGCGTGCGTCCTCTCATATATGCGAGAGGCGCGATCTGGATAGTTCCGTCCGCCATGAACTCCTGTAGCTTTCTTACAGGAATCATGTCGCCCAGCGCATCGTAAAGCGGCTGGAGATACGGGTCCAATTTATCCTTCAGGTCACCCGGAAGGAAACCGAGACGTTCGCCGGCTTCTACTGCCGGTCTGGTAAGTATGATTCTCTTTATTTCCCTGTTTTTCAACGCTCTGACAGCCAATGCGATAGCGATATATGTCTTTCCAGTTCCGGCAGGTCCTGTAGCGAAAATCAAATCGCTGCTGAAATATGCCTTGACCATTTCCTGCTGCGTCTTGTTTCTCGCCCTGATCGGCTTTCCGTCAGTGCCGTGTACGATAGTCGCGTCGCCGTTCAGCGTGAAACTGTCAGGAGAAGTCTCCCCGTCGAATATATCCTCTACATCGAAAGTCGTGAGATTCATCTTGTGCTTACGCCTTTCGATAAGTTCGTCGAGCTTGTTTCCGAATTGCTCTATCTGACTCTCAGATCCGTCCAGAAATATCTGGTTTCCGCGGGCAATGACCTTCATTCCCGGGAAATAACTGCAGAATTCGTTTAAGATTTTGTTCCCGGCCCCGTAAATCTCGATGGGGTCGATCGCTTCCAAAGTAATTGTTTTTTTCATTATTTACTTCCTTGGCTTTCGCCTTTTATTTCATCTTTTATCCCAGTCACTTGCTTCACATGAAGGTACGTGGCTATCATTTTATCATAATCGGAAGGTTCCTTCCACAAGTGCCTTTTCCCGATATAATCTCTTACTGCTATGGTCGTATAACTTTCTCCCAGACGTCCCGGAAGCGAGCACCACAGATAGGTAACTTCCGGCTCCAGCATAGCTACATCTCCGTTCCAGTCGCGCGTAAACGTCAGTTTTACAGCGAGTTCTATCTGCGTGTTCGGCGCACTCATGTTCGATACTGCATTCCCGAGCGAGTAGAAAACCGGTGCCCCGCCGATGACCGTAGAATCCTGAACTACATGAGGATGCGCCCCGATGACCGCGTCTGCCCCGTTTTCGACCAGCCAACTCGCCAGGTCTTCCTGACTGCGGCTGTGCCTGAGTTCGTATTCCACGCCCCAGTGCGGCAATGCGATAACGAAGTCCGCGCCCCTGTTTTTCGCTTTTGTCAATGCTGCCGAAATGTCTTGCCTGTCGATGATGTTCACCTTAGGCCATCCTCCCTGCCATCTTAAATTCGTGCCATAAGTGAAATTCACCAACGCTATGCGGAATCCCTTGGTATTGATAACAAGCGGATATCGGATGGCATTGTCTGCCGAGTCGCGGCTTGTGCCGGTGAACTGTATCAGACCATCCTTTTCCATAGCCCGGTAAACGCTGTCAGTCCGTTCCAGTCCACGGATACCTTTATCTAGAATATGATTGTTTGCAGTGAGGAAAATGTCTGTGCCACAATCTTTTACGTAATGGGCGTATTCGTCGGGAGCGGAAAACGCCGGATAGCCTGAATATGGTTTTCCTGCCAATGTGAATTCCATGTTGGCTACAGTTATATCCGCGGATTTCATCCTTTCGCTTATTCCTTCCAGAAAGGAATCCATGGGGTATTCCAACTGTCGGGCATGCATCATCACATCCCCGATTATGAACATTGATACCGTATCTCGCCCGAAAATATGTCTTGCCGGCGGTACCTCTTCAGGCATGGACGGGAACTGCGCATACGCGACTGATGTCATCATTAAGACGACAGCAGAAAAAAGTATTTTTTTCAATATTTGTTTGTCCTGGTTATGACCGTTACTGTAGAGTCATTCAACCTGATCTGCAGCCAGTTCTCAAGTTTTTCCCTGATGCTTTCCTTTATAGGTTTGTCAGAGCCTGCCACAATCATGATTCCGTTGTTTACTTTCAGACTGTCGCTGTCTACGCTTGCACCGCGTCCTATGTAAAGGTTTGTGATGTCAGGGTATTGATTATGAATCTCTTTGGTAATCTGTGCATAAGGAATTTCTTCCTGCTTGTATATTGAGAGTTCTTTCTCAAGTTCTCTTATGCGGGATTCCCTTCTGGTGATTTCCGAATCTGTACGTTCGTAAATACCTTTCACAAGTTTCTCTGAAACATTGTCCGAAGCCTCATACATGGCCTTTTCGGTAAACTTCATCTGGCTTTCTTTAATGCCGTGACGTCCAGCTGATTCCATCAGTCTGGTCTTCTCTGTGGCTGTCAGTGGCTCACCTGCTATGAAGATTTCCACGGAACCGCCTTTCCGAGGTGAAATGACGTGGTCATATATATATCCGTTTTCCAGATTCTTGTTCTCTCTGATGAATTCCTCGACTTCCATTTCGAAGCGGTTTTCACGTATCATCACGAATGCAGACCAGATGCTTGGAACTATTACGAGGAGTATGATGGCCGTCATGATGGTCTTGGTCTTATGTGCTTTTCCGCTGTCCTGGAACTGGAACTCCGAGAAGTGCAAGTACTTCACCATCGCGAATGTAGCCAGGATGATGAATACGCAGTTTATGGAGAACAGATAGAGTGCTCCGGCGAAATAACTGAGGCTTCCGATGGCGAGACCGTATCCTGCGGTACAGAGAGGAGGCATCAACGCTGTAGCGATGGCCACTCCTGAGAGCACCGTGCCTTTCTCCTTGCGGCTGATTTCCAAGATACCGGCCAGTCCGCCGAACAATGCTATCATGACGTCGTAGATGGTCGGATTCGTGCGGGCCAACAATTCAGTCGGGTTCGCAAGCTTGAGCGGAGTGATCACGAAGTATATTGTTGCTGCCGTGAGGCTTATCAGCACCATTATAAGGAGGTTTTTCAATGCTGATTTGATCAACTCTGTGTCATCGATACCCAGACCGAGTCCTACTCCGATAATTGGACCCATCAGAGGTGAAACGAGCATGGCACCGATAATTACTGCGGTGGAGTTTACGTTCAGTCCCACAGATGCGAGAATGATGGCGCAGACGAGAATCCAAACGTTCGGTCCTCTGAAGAAAATGTTGCTTCTTATGTTTTCTGCAGCTTTTTCCGTATCAATGAATTCGCGTATATCCGCGATGTTTTTGATGTTTTTTATGAGTTCTTGAACTATCTGCATAACTTTAATGCTCTAAAGTAATTTTATAAGGTGCAAAAGTAATATTTTTATGTAAATTTGTACGAATTTAGGAAAAACATAGGATATGAAAAAGGTTATTCTGGCATTATTTGTTTTTGTTGCAGTCTTTTTTACCGGCTGCGACACGTTCCGTCGACTGGCCGGAAGACCTACTTCTGCTGAAATCGAAGCCAAACGCAAAGTTATCGAACTGGCGGAAGCTGCTAAGCATCAGGCACGTATGGATTCATTGACCCGAATCGAAAAGCAGATGGCGGATTCCCTGGCGGTCCTGGATTCGTTGAATGGAAAGAATGGGACGGCGATGCGGGAGCCTGCGAGGATGGGCGGAATTTCCGCGGGCAGCCTGAAGAACAAATATTATATCATCGTGGGGGCGTTCATGGACAAGGGAAACGCCGAGTTTATGAAGAAACAGGTTACCGGTGCGGGATATGAGGCTGAACTTATTTATTTCAGGAACGGATATACGTGTGTGGGAGTTTGCCCTACGGATAATTTGGTAGAGGAATATGCGGATTTGAAGAAACTGAAGGCGGAAAAGTTCTGTCCTGAGGATATCTGGATTCTTGTGAATGAGAATAAGTAGAAGGAAATTATGAAGAACTTGAAATATTTTTTGCTGACTTGCTTTTCAGTGCTGCTTGTGTCGTTCCAAGCGAACGCGCAGTATGTCACAGGTTACTCGGATCTGAATGACAGTGACGTTACGAAGGCATTGAAATCACACATAACATATCTTTCATCAGCGAATCTTGAGGGCCGGAAGGCGGGTTCCGAAGGCGAGAAGGCGGCGGCCGATTATATCCGGACTTGTCTGGAGTCTTACGGCGTGGAACTTCTCAGTGGAAAGGACGGGGATTTGTTCGGCATATCCATGCAGGGCGGAGATACGTTGACATCCAGGAATGTTGTCGGCGTGGTTCAGGGGTACGATAAGACTAAAAATGACAGATATATAGTAGTCGGTGCGAGGCTGGATAATTTGGGTGTCAATACTTTGGACGTGGACGGAAAGCCGTCTTCGCAGATTTATTATGGGGCGAACGGAAATGCTTCAGGACTTGCTGTGATGACGGAGCTGGCCAGGATGATAAGTCTGAATGCCATTTTGTTCAGGCGTTCTGTGGTCTTCGTGGCTTTCGGTGCTTCATGTCAGTCATTTGCCGGTGCATGGTACTTTCTTAACCGGTCGTTCCCTGATGCGGGAAAAATCGACGCTATGATCGACTTGGATATGCTCGGTACGCAGAGTGGCGGGTTCTACGCATATACGGCTTCGAATGCTGACATGAATATGATTCTTTCCCAGGTAGGAGCTGAGCTTCAGCCGATTGTGCCGAAACTTACTTCTGAGGAACCGTATCCTTCTGACAATATGGCTTTTTATTCCGGGGAGATTCCTTCTGTTATGTTCACGACCGGAAAATATCCTGAGCATAACACGGTGAGGGATACTGAGGATATTATAGAGTATGAGCCGATGGAGAGGGAGTTGGAATATGTCTACAATTTCACCAGGTTCATCGCCAATGTGGAGAATGCTCCGCTTTTCAGGCAGGATCAGGTTCTTGCCAAGGGCAATGACAAATTGTACGCCTACTACGAGTGTGACCGCAGACCGTCATTTATGGGTAGCGCTGATCCTAAGGATTTCTTGTATCGTTGGGTATATCAGTATCTTAAATATCCTAAGGCGGCTGTCGCAAATGGAATTCAAGGTAGGGTTACCATAGAGTTTACTATCGATAAGAAGGGTGACGTGAAGGATGTGCGTGTCGCCAGGAGTGCTGACCCGCTTTTGGATGAAGAGGCTGTAAGAGTGGTCAGTGCGTCTCCACGTTGGAAACCGGGCATGCTTAAAGGCGCTGCCGTAAACACCGTCATGTCGGTGGCAGTGGACTTCAAATTGTCCAAGAAGAGTAAGTTTGGAATTAAGAAATAGATGTTATTAAAGAAGAAATCACAAGTTACTATGGATTACGATTTCAGAAAAATTGAACAGAAGTGGCAGGCCAAATGGGCTGCAGAAAAGACTTTCCGTGCGGTAGAAGATCCGTCAAAACCGAAATATTATGTCTTGGATATGTTCCCGTATCCTTCAGGTGCAGGACTTCACGTGGGACACCCTCTCGGATACATAGCCAGTGACATTTACTCCAGATATAAGCGACTTAAGGGATTCAATGTGCTTCATCCTATGGGATATGACGCATTCGGACTCCCTGCTGAGCAGTATGCTATCCAGACCGGTCAGCATCCTGAAGTGACCACTGAAAAGAACATCAGCCGTTATCGTGAGCAGCTCGACAGGATCGGTTTCTCGTATGACTGGGACAGGGAGGTCCGTACATGTGATCCGTCATTCTACAAATGGACACAGTGGGCTTTCATAAAGATGTTCAAGAGCTATTATAACACTGAACTGGACAAGGCCCGACCTATCGCTGAACTGGAGGCTCAGTTCGAGGAGTCTGGAACAAGAGACGTTCATGCTGCTTGTACGGCAGAATTGACCTTCACTGCAGGCGAGTGGAAGTCTTGGAGCGCGAAGAAGAAGTCGGAAGTCCTTATGAACTACCGAATTGCATATCAGGGCGAGACCGCTGTGAACTGGTGTCCCGGACTCGGTACTGTTTTGGCCAATGATGAAGTGAAGGAGGGACTTTCAGTTCGAGGCGGCTATCCTGTAGAGCAGAAGAAGATGCTTCAGTGGCAGTTGAGGGTTTCCGCTTATGCAGGAAGACTTCTGGATGGTTTGGAGAAACTTGACTGGACGGATTCTCTTAAGGAGATGCAGCGTAACTGGATTGGCAGATCCCAGGGTACTGAGGTGGTATTCAAGACAATAAACGGAAGTAAAGAGAAGAATGTAACTATTTTCACTACCAGAGTGGATACTATTTTCGGTGTCACATTCATGGTGCTTGCTCCGGAAAGCGACCTTGTGGCTGACCTTACTTCGGAGGACCAGAAAGCTGCTGTCGAAGAATATCTCGCTTATGTGAAGAAGAAGACAGAGCGTGAGAGAATTTCTGAGACCAAGACTGTAACAGGTGTCTTCTCAGGCTCTTACGCTATTAATCCTCTTACTGGAAAAAAAGTTCCTGTGTGGATTTCAGAATATGTTCTTGCCGGTTATGGTACTGGAGCCATCATGGCTGTTCCTGCGCATGACAGCCGAGACTATGCGTTTGCGAAGAAATTCGACCTTCCTATCATTCCTATCATAGAGGGTTGCGATGTTTCAGAGCACAGTTTCGATGCCAAGGAAGGCAAGATGTGCAATTCCGGTTTCCTCGACGGTATGGATGTTAAGGAGGCTATCCCGGCAGCGATGGAATACGTTGAGTCCAAGGGTCTTGGTCACAGAAAAGTGAACTACAGACTCCGTGACGCTATTTTCTCACGTCAGAGATATTGGGGAGAACCGTTCCCGATTTATTATAAGGATGGTATCGCCACACCTCTTCCTTACGAGGAACTTCCGTTGAGGCTTCCTGAGATCGACCAGTTCAAGCCTACTGAAACAGGTGAACCGCCATTGGCACGTGCGAAGAACTGGACATATAAAGGTTGCCCGCTCGAAACCAGCACCATGCCTGGATTTGCAGGTTCAAGCGCATATTATCTCCGCTATATGGATCCGCACAATGATGAGGATCTCGTAGGTGTGGAGGCTGACAAATATTGGCGTGATGTGGATCTCTATGTCGGTGGTACTGAGCATGCTACAGGTCACCTTATCTACTCGCGTTTCTGGGACAAGTTCCTCTATGACATGGGTTATGTATGCGAGGACGAGCCTTTCAGAAAGCTGGTGAACCAGGGAATGATCCAGGGACGTTCCAACTTCGTATACCGAATCGTGGGAACCAACAAATTCGTGTCATGCGGACTTAAGGATCAGTATGAAACTACTGAAATTCACGTAGATATCAATATTGTCCGTAACGACAGGCTGGACCTCGAGGCCTTCAAGAAGTGGAGACCTGAATTCGCTGACGCTGAGTTTATACTCGAAAACGGTGAATATATCTGCGGATGGGCAGTGGAGAAGATGAGCAAGTCCATGTATAACGTCGTGAATCCTGATGATATCTGCAATTCATATGGCGCTGATACTCTGAGGCTTTACGAGATGTTCCTCGGCCCTGTAGAGCAGTCTAAGCCATGGGATACCAAGGGAATCGATGGTGTTAACAGGTTCTTGCGCAAGTTCTGGCGTCTATACTTCGATGGAGATAATTTTATCGTCAATGATGAAAAGGCGTCTCCAGAGGAATTGAAGACTCTTCACAAACTGATCGGAAAAGTCGAAAGCGATATCGTGAATTTCTCATACAATACCTGTATAAGCGCATTCATGATTGCTGTCAATGATCTTTCAGACAGGAAGTGCCACAAGCGTGAGATTCTGGAACCTATGGTGATTTTGCTTTCATCATTCGCTCCGCATATTTGTGAGGAACTTTGGGAGGCATTGGGACATGACAAGAGCGTGGCATTTGCCACTTTCCCTGAGTATCATGAAGAGTATACAGTAGAAAACAACTGCACTTATGCGGTCTCTTTCAACGGCAAGACGAGATTTACCGTAGATTTGCCGAAGGATATGGACAAGCAGGCTGTCGAGGTTCATGTACGTGCACTGCCTTCTACTGAAAAGTATCTTTCAGGTATGTCTATCATGAAAGTGATCGTGGTGCCTGGTAAAATTGTAAACATTGTTGCTAAATAACTTATATGACTAAAACTAATAAAGTATTGAATGTCATTTGGGATTATTTCCTGATTTCATTCGGAACACTGCTTTACTGCATGGCGTGGTGCAGTTTCCTCATTCCTAACGGCATTTCTGCCGGTGGTTTGACGGGTGCTTGTACTATCCTTCAATTCGCTACAAATGGAGCTATTCCTGTAGCGAATTCTTTCTTCGTGATGAATGTCATACTCCTGATAATGGGAGTTATGGTTCTTGGCAATGCCTTTGGACTTAAGACTGTGTACTCGATTCTGCTGTCTTCTCTGTTGCTCAAAGTGCTGCCGGACTATCACTTTTTGGAAGCGACACAGGGAAATTTCTTGTTCATTGACAATAAACTTCTTATTCCGGTGGTCGGCGGTCTGATCGAGGCGGTCGGAGTGGGAATTATTTTCTCGCATGGCGGAAGTACGGGAGGAACGGATGTTATCGCCCTTATTATAAACAAGTATTGGCCATTGTCTCCTGGAAAGGTGTATCTTTATACTGACTTGTTCATCATCGCGTCTATCTTGCTTGTCCCTGGAAAATCATTCCAGGATATGATCTATGGTTATATTACCATGATTACATTCTCGACTATGCTTGATTTTGTCCTGATGGGCAGCAAGTCTACTGTGCAGGTCCTCGTTTTCTCCGATAAGAGCAATGAACTTGCGGATCATATTATGAAGAACCTGAACAGGGGAGTGACGGCTCTGAAATCCATAGGTTGCTACACAGGTAAGGAAAAAGATGTCCTTCTGGTTATTGTCCGTAAATCTCAGATTTCGCAGCTCTCCAAGGTGATTAAGGAGGTGGATACCAAGGCCTTTGTCAGTGTCGCTCCTGCAAGCAGTGTTTATGGAGAGGGCTTTGACGAACTCAAGACGGGAGTTGTCCGTAAAAAAGGCAAAAATCAGTCATTAACAGAAAAACAAGCATAACGAGATGAATCTGTTACAGAAGAATATGTGGCGTACCTTTAAGGAGTATTCGATTCTGACTTTAGGTATTACTATTTACGTATTGGGCTGGGTTATTTTCCTTACGCCGAACAATCTTATCGGAAATGGCGTAACGGGTATCAGTTCCATTATCCAGTATGCCGTGGGCATCAAGATCGGATATTCTTTCTTTGTGATAAACGCTGTGTTGCTCCTTACAGCTTTCTTTATTTTGGGGACTAATTTCGGAGGAAAGACGATATATGCCATAGTGTTGGCGTCGGTGGGCCTTAATGTTTTGCAGGGACTCATTCCTGAGACAGTCATCAATACTCTTGCTATCCAGAATGGTAAGCTTATGTCTACCATAATGGGAGGTATTATGATCGGACTCGGTATCGGTATCTCCATTTCCCAGGGAGGAAGTACGGGGGGTACGGATATAATCGCGCTGATTGTGAGCAAGTACAGGAATATTTCCCCGGGAAGGATGATTCTGGCCATGGATGTGGTCATCATCTTGTCTTCACTTTTGGTACCTTCTTATAAGCCAAGCGGTGAGCTTGTTCCGTTTGCGGAGAAGGTTACTACCGTGGTTTACGGTTTGCTCCTTGTCACTATCAACGGTTATGTCATAGACTTGTATTTGGCTGGTTCCAAACAGTCGGTTCAATTGTTCATCATGTCCAAAAAGTATGAGCAGATTGCAGACGGAATCACTGAAGAACTCCATAGAGGTGTCACTGTGCTCCCTGCACAGGGGTGGTACACGAAAAATGAGAGCCACATTCTGATGGTCATCACCAGGAAGTCAGATTTAAATTTTCTACTCAAGTATGTGAAGCTTATCGATAATGATGCTTTCTTGTCAGTATCCTCAGTGACAGGTGTTTACGGAAATGGATTTGATAATATAAAAACTGGTCGTTCTAAGCCGGAGAGTGGCTCAAAAGAGCAGGCTTGACGATTTCTTAAATTTAAGAAACGTAAAAATCTGCTATAAATTTTCAAAAGTGCGCTTGCGGATATTCTTTCGTAAGCGTTTTTTATGTAATTTTGTATTGAAAAATATTTGAAACAATACACTCTTGACTACCAGTATGACTAAGTCTGCTTTTTATTCCGCACCGGGTTCTGTGATAAGGAAGGTGGCTGTTGCCAATTATGCGGTTATTCCGTTTATGTGTCTGATCTTTGGAAGGATGCTTACATTACCTTTGATGACGTATGGAATCCTTATTTCCAGTTCTGTTATTCTTATGATTCCCAGGACGTATAATGACAGTAAATTTTCCGTGTGGACGGCGATCGTGACCTTGTCATTGTCCCTTGTCGTTTCCTTTTGGGATTGTGCTTCGTATTATGTCGATGGGGACATGTCGTGCGGAAATCTGTTGTATCCGCTTTTGACGACAGTTCCTCTGGCCGTATTGGCTACTGTAAGGTCTTTCAGGATGATGAGGGATATAAAAAACTTGACGATGAAGACGTCTGGCTGGGAGATGATGCTTTGCACGATAGATTATGCCTATCTGGCCTTTCTTATGATTATAACCTCTGTCATGTCATCAGTTTCTGCCGGCATGGTTTGGGCCAGGATTCTTGTCTTTGCACTTTCTTTACTACTTTTTTCCATTTTATTTATAAGGAGTATTACCGGAGGACCGATTATTACGTATAATTCATCAGGTGTGCCTTCCGGGGAGAAGAATGTGGAAATCTGCGCCTATGTTCCTGAAGCGCACAGATCTGATACTAAGGTTATGTATGACAAGATGTGCGAATTGCTGAAGTCGAACCAGTCTTTTCTGGATGCTGATTACCGTATAGAGGATTTGGCGCGAGAGATGTTTTCCAATAGGGTTTATGTGTCTAAACTGATCAATGCCTTTACCGGTATGAGTTTCAGTCAGTTGATGAACAGGTATCGTGTGGAGTACTCCAAAGAGTTGTTCAAGGCTGATGTCTCTCTGAAGGTGAAGGACTTGGCAGATCTGTCGGGTTTCCATACTCAGGTGACATACATCGCCGCCTTCAAGGTGGTGTATGGAATGACTCCCGGCGGATGGTGCAAGGAGTATCTTGATAGTATTAAAGACCCTTCCAATTCAGGGGAGCAGGAGCCGTAAGGTCCACTGGAATCTTGCTTACGGGATGAATAAAGCTGATGTGTCTTGCCATCAATGATATTCCGCCGTCTTTGTTGGATCTTGGTGCACCATATTTGAGGTCGCCTTTTATAGGGCATCCTATGTTGGCGAGCTGGCAGCGTATCTGGTGGTGTCTTCCTGTGAACAGGTTGACTTCCAGCAGGAAGTATCTGTCGGTGGCTTTCAGAAGTTTATAATGCAGTTTTGCCGACTTGGCTTCTTTGGCTTTGTCCGGGGATTTGCAGATGAAGCTTTTGTTTATCTTTTCGTTTCTGGTCATCCAGTTTTCGAGGTCTGCTTCTTCAGGTTCAGGCTTGTTGCAGACGAGTGCCCAGTATGTTTTGTGGACGTTTCCGTCTCTGAACATGGCTGTCATTCTTTCGAGTGCTTTGGATGTCTTGGCAAGTATGGTTATTCCGGATACCGGTCTGTCGAGTCTGTGTGGTATGCCCATGAAGACTTGGCCTGGCTTGTTGTCGCGCATGGCGATGAAGGCTTTGTATTTCTCGCCTATGGGTTCGTCACCGGTTTTGTCTCCCTGTACTATTTCGCCTACCTTCTTGTTTACGATAAGCAGGTGGTTGTCTTCATATAGGATTCTGGATTCCAGATCTTTGTATTCGCTGTCGGATAATTCTCTATAATACATATCGTCATCTTTTTCGTCTGCAAAGTTACTGCCTCTTTTTGGACTGACAAAAATTATTCGTCACTGGGGAAGTGCGGATTGTCGAGGTAACATGATTATTATCGCCGGCGAGCGGAGGTCCCGGCGGAGAC
>ERZ780141.66-NODE-66-length-75578-cov-11.906903_pt1 | contig 75578 bp, 52 predicted proteins | sample MGYA00433080_ERZ780141 | MGnify/ENA primary metagenome ERZ780141 (study PRJEB29588, sample SAMEA2154047) | human gut metagenome | biome: human gut; feature: human-associated habitat; material: faeces | place: Denmark | collected 2008/2010 ... | reverse complement strand
GCTCCTGAACCAGGACTTGAACCTGGGACCCTCTGATTAACAGTCAGATGCTCTAACCAACTGAGCTATTCAGGAATTTTTACCCGTTATTTCGTATCGGGATTGCAAAGGTACAACAATTTCCGGTCTCTGCAAATTTTTTTGCTATTTTTTTGCTACCTTTGTCAAGAAATTTTTACGGCAACGGGGCGCAGGAGATAGAATTTCCTTAAAATCAATCGAATACGCTTTCATTCAAATTCTACGAAATATGGACATTGATCTCTTATCGAAAATAGTCAAGGAACTGATTCTGGACAATGACGAAGTGGCATTGCCGGGAATCGGCTCATTCATCGCCGAGATTGTCCCGTCCGTATTTTCCGACAAGGGATACACTATCAATCCGCCATATAGACGCCTGTCATTCAGGCAGAAAGGAAGCGGCGACGAGAACATGGTCATTGACTTTTACGCACGTTGCAACAACATTGACACTCCTACGGCATCGCGGATAATCCGGGAATTCCTGGAGGAGATGAGGCGCGTGCTGGAGACGAAGAAGTCGATCGTGTTTCCGAGGCTCGGGAAGTTGCGCGCGACGAAGGAGAATTATTTCTTTTTCGTGGCCGACGAGGACCTGGACATCTATCCGGAGGGCTTCGGACTGGAGCCGATTTCGCTGAAGACGCACGAGGAAACGCCGGCGGAGGTGTCGGCGACAATGGCGGTGCTCCGGTCGATCCTGAATCCGGAGGAAGCCGAGACGGCAACAGCGGAGACAGCCAAGGCCGAGGAAGTCAACAGGCCGGAGGAGACGACAACGGCACCGGCGGAGGCCAATGAGGAGGAAGCCAAGGTCTATGCCGCGGATGCCAAAATGGAGGAAGACGGGACCAATGCGAGCGAGACGGAAACCCAGACGACGGACACCGAGGAAGCAGCACCGGCAGAGGCCAATGCAGAAGAGGCGGAGGCCAATGTCAATGAGCCTGCGACAGAGGAGGCCAATGTCAATGAGCCTGCGACAGAGGAGGTCAATGCCCCTGCGGAACAGACTGAAGACAATGCTACGCCAGCTGGCGACAATCCAGTGAATGTCAATGATTTGGCAACCAATGCCAAAACAGCGGAAAACGCCGAAACAGCAGAAAACACGGAATCCGAACCGGCTGAAGTACCGATGACTGACAACAAGTCGGGCGCAACCATGCCAGCCACCACGACCACCTCAACCACCACGACCGCCCGGACCACCAGCCGGAAACCGGCCGGCAGCAAGACATGGCAGGTGATAAAGTGGACCGTGATAATCCTCGTGATACTTGCCGTGACAGCATTGCTGACATTCATCATCCTGGCACACATCGCCCCGGACTTCATCGACTCCATACTCTACACCCCTGAAGAGCTGGAAATCCTCAACCTGTAGACCAGCCATCTCAAACTACCAGGCACACTGGAGGGACGCGGCCATGCCCGGCCCTACAGCGTCTGTCCGCCGATGAACTCCCTCATGATCGACGTCGGCGGAATCGCCGCAATCTCATCCGGCGAAAGCGCCACGATATAATCCAGGAACTTCAGGAGACGGATGGCCTCAGTGTAGGCAGGAGACGACGGAGCAATACGACGAAGCAGCGGCTCGGCATAATACTTCAGCATCGGAAGCTCATACAGGAGAGCCGAATTGAACGACGCATCCGCATTCTCCTGGAACGGGAAAATATTGCGGTTCTCACCACGCCTGACACTCTGCCAACGCATTATGGTCTCCTCCGGCGTTATGCCACGGACACGATTGTCACGCACCATGCGACGCAAGAGACGATTGTCTGAAGTCGAAATATTGTTGTTCTCATCGATATTGAGCGACGTGAGAGCCGATGCATAAACCCTGAAAATACGGGAATTATCCACATCCGGGACCATGGCAGGATCCAGCGCATGGATACCCTCCATAATCAATATCTCCTTGTCCCCCAGCGAAATACGCTTCCCGGAAGGAACCGAACGCCCCTCCTTGAAATCGAACTTCGGCAACTCCACCTCCTTGCCTGCGAACAAATCATTGAGCTGACTGTTAAGCAGCTTCAGGTCCATTGCCTCCAGCGCCTCGAAATCATAATTGCCGTCGCTGTCCTTCGGCGTATGCTCGCGGTCGACGAAATAATTGTCCAGTTCAATGACCTTCGGCACCATTCCGAGGACACGGCATTGCAACGCAAGACGCAGCGACGAAGACGTCTTTCCGCTCGAAGACGGACCGGCGATGAACACCGCCTTCACCTTGTCGCGACGCGAATAAATCTGATCCGCGATAGCCGCATATTTACGCTCATGAAGGGCCTCCGAAAGGTTGATCAGACGCACCGCATTGCCCTCGGTAATGGCCCGGTTCAATGTTCCTATCCCATTGACTCTCACGATGGAACACCAGTCAGAATAGGCAGCCAATGTAGCAGCGATCTTCGACTGCGTCTTCACCGGAATCACCTTGGAGAAATCACCCTCCGACGGGAATTGCAGGCAGAAGCCATTAGCGAAAGGCAGCAAGTCGAAAACCTTCAGGTATCCTGTCGACGGAAGCAGCGGACCATGGAAGGTATCCACCTGACCATCAAGAAAATACACACTGCAAATAAACTTGCCCAGAGACTTCTGGAGCTCCGCCTTGTCAGGCTGGTTGTTTTTCTCGAACAACGCCTCGGCAGCCGAAGCCTCCATCTTTTTCTTCACGAAAGGCATATCCGCAGCCACGATCTCATGCATGCGCTTCTTGATGGCCGCCAGATCCGCATCACTCAGCAGGACAGGCACGCGTCGCCCGTCCTCGCGCAGCTCCACGTCACAGATATTGCAATACAGACCGCTCGGAAGAGAATGGTCAATGATCAGCACCTTGTCCGGAAACAGTTCCCTGACTGCGTTCTGCAAGACAAAGCAGAGAGAACGCAGATAAGTACGACGGCCATCCGGATGATTGTAACCGATAAATTCCACCTCATGGGACATCGACAGCCTATAGTCGAGTTCCTTCAGCTTATGGTCCACAAGTGCCGCGAGCACAGGATATTCCACCCCGGTTTTCTCATCCGTCACAGTCTTGCAGACCTCATTGGAAAAATCTCCGAGCCTCTTCAGGAACGGAACCTCATAACGCTTTCCGTCATTGACCAGAAAAACATTGAATTTATCAGTCTCAATCATTTTATTTCATGCTAACTAAATTTCCATCAAGCACTTCCTTCAGATACGGTCCCGTGACCGAATCCGGATTCATTGCCAATTCCTCAGGCGTTCCCTGCGCCACGATATAACCGCCGCGACGGCCGCCGTCCGGCCCCATGTCGAAAATATAATCGGCGCATTTCAGCACATCCAGATTATGTTCAATGACAATGACCGTGTTGCCGCTTTCGACCAGTTTCTGAAGCACGCCGAGCAACACCTTTATATCTTCAAAATGCAGGCCTGTAGTAGGCTCATCAAGTATATAAAGGGTGTTTCCTGTGTCCTTCCGGTACAATTCTGACGCAAGTTTCATTCGCTGGCTCTCGCCGCCAGACAATGTCACCGCAGATTGGCCCAGATGAATATACCCAAGACCGACATCCACAAGCGCCTTCAGCTTCTGCGAAATCTTCGGAATCCCCTGGAAAAATTCATAAGCCTCGCTGATAGGCATTTCCAGTACATCATTGATACTCTTGCCTTTATACTTCACCGCGAGGGTATCTTCCTTGTAACGCCGGCCGCGGCACTCATCGCAGACGACATTGACCGAAGGCAGGAAATTCATCTCGATGACCTTGATGCCGGCACCCTTGCACGCCTCGCAACGGCCGCCGGGAACATTGAACGAAAACCTCCCGGGCCCGAAGCCGCGCACCTTCGCGTCCGGCGTCTCGGCGAACAAGTTGCGGATATCGTTGAACACGCCGGTAAACGTGGCCGGATTGCTCCTCGGCGTGCGTCCGATGGCGCTCTGGTCGATCTCGATGAGTTTGTCGATATTCTCCACGCCGACCAGTTCGCGGTACGGCAGCGGATGCATCTTCGCGTTGTAGAACTTGTTCTTCAGAATCGGCATCAACGTCTCGTTTATCAGCGACGACTTGCCGCTTCCGCTGACGCCGCTTATGCCGATGAACACGCCCAAAGGAAAGTCTATGTCAATGTCTTTCAGGTTGTTGCCGCTCGCCCCGCGAATCCCCAACGTATTCCCGGTTCCACGCCTGCGCGTCGGCGGCACATCTATCTTCCGCACCCCTCGCAGGTAATCCAGGGTCAATGATTCCCCTACCACGACGTGTTTCAATGTTTCCGCATCCGGAGCGATACCCTGGAGCAGCATCGGCACAGGAGCATTGAGACAGATACGTCCGCCGTTCAGGCCCGCGCCGGGTCCAACATCCACGAGCCAGTCCGCGTTATACATGGTCTCGGCATCATGTTCCACGACCATGACGGAGTTTCCCTCGTCGCGCAATTCTTTCAGGGAATTTATCAGCTTGCGGTTGTCGCGCTGATGGAGACCGATACTCGGTTCGTCCAGGATATAAAGGACATTGACCAGCTTGGAACCGATCTGCGTGGCAAGCCTGATGCGCTGGCTCTCACCTCCTGACAATGAAGCCGTAGCCCTGTCAAGCGACAGGTAATCCAGCCCGACGTCCAGCATGAATCCGGTGCGTTCTTTCAGTTCCTTGAGTATATCCCGCGCTATAATGTTCTCTCTGTCAGTTAGTTTCGACGGAAGTTCAGCAAACCATTCCGCCAGGGCGGACATCTCCATGGCCGCCACTTCCGATATGGTTTTCCCGTCGATGCGGAAACAGTTCGTCTGTTCATTCAGCCTCGTTCCATGACAGACCGGGCAAACGATTTTCTCCTCTATATCATCCACGATTCCCGGAAACGCCACCATTTCCGAAAGCGTCCCGTCGCCCACGCGGAACAATTCATCCGAGCCGTAGACGATAAGCGAAACGGCTTCCTCCGGAATATCCTCTATCGGGTCATAGAGCGAAAAGTCATATCTTCTTGCTATTGAGCGGATTATATCGAACTTCTTGGTCTCCCGGATCTTGCCGAGCGGGATGATGCCCCCGTCCGCGATAGAAACAGACCTGTCAGGGATGATGGCATCGATATCCACATTCACAATCTTTCCAAGTCCCTTGCAATGAGGGCAATACCCCTCGGGCGAATTGAATGAAAATGAATGCGGGGCAGGTTCCTGAAGCGAGATGCCGGAATCCGGGTCCACGAGATGCTTCGAATAATGCTGAAGCTCCCCGGTTTCCAGGTCCATCACCGCCACGGAGCCCTTTCCGCGCCCCAGCGCAATGGTCACAGAATCCTTCACACGCTTGTCGTCCCCAGGCACCGGCTTCAGCCTATCTACCACCAGTTCAATGAAATGCGCCTTGTATCTGTCCAATGCCGTGACGGTCGAGAGATCATGCAGTTCGCCGTCAATACGCACCTGCGTGAAGCCACGTTTACGCAATTGGTCGAACAGCTCCCTGTAATGTCCCTTCCTGCCCCGGACCAGCGGCGCCAGAAGGTAGCATTTCCTGCCATTGTAATTGTGCATTATCAGACCGACAATCTGCTCGTCCGTATAGCGCACCATTTCCTTCCCCGTCACCGGCGAGTACGCCCTGGACGCCTTGGCATAAAGCAGACGCAGGAAGTCGAAAATCTCCGTGATGGTCCCCACCGTGGAACGCGGATTGTTTCCGGTGGTCTTCTGCTCAATGGCGATGATAGGGCTCAATCCATTGATTTCATCGACTTCCGGCTTTTCCAGAACGCCCATGAAATGCTTGGCGTAAGTGGACAACGTATCCATATAACGCCTCTGGCCTTCGGCATAAATCGTGTCGAAAGCCAATGATGATTTACCGCTGCCGCTCAGGCCCGTAACCACCACGAATTCTCCCCGCGGGATATCCAGGCTTACGCCCTTGAGGTTATGGGCCTTCGCTCCCCTGATTTCAATATATCCGGTTTTCTTCATTATTTGCTCTCCTTCACTGATGAAGGAATTTTCTCTCTCTTATAAGTCGTCACCTCGCCCGAGCCGTTGTTCGCGGTGAGTTTCAATGTTTTAGAGGACAATGACACCGCATAGCTGCCCGCGCCCCAAGGCGTGCCGTCTGCGTAGAAACCATAGAGCTGGCCATCCACCATTTCCCAGTTTCGGGTATAATGGACATACTTTCCGTCCTGCAGCTTCTGATACAGGTCGAAGCCGCCGGTCTTGGAGAATGCCAGGTAAACAGACACCTCATACGGCTCCTGTGCCTTGGTAACTACACTTATATCAGACAGATGCCACTCCCCGCAAATATCCTTGTCTTCTTTCGCGCAGCCCGACATTACCACGGCCAGAGCTGCCGCCATCATAATTTTCCAAAGTTTCATGATTTCAACTCATTAAATTGACCTACAACCAGCCTCCGTTGGAAGCCTTCACGCCTCTCGCAAGCACGGAGACCGTTCTGGAAATCTCCATGCCGCCCATCGTCGAACCGGTGCCGACGTTCTGACCGCCCGCCACGGCCTTCACCGTAATCTTCACATTGCCCGATCTCACCGGTTTCAATGTCAGTTTACCGCCCGCAACCTGCGGTGCCGATTTCAGCCCGAGCACCTCCAGGTCCTCCGACGAGATTTCCACGCCGGTATATGTCAATGACTTATAAGTGTTTCCGAAATATTTTCCGAGGTCCAATATCTGCTCGTCTCCCACCGTCATCACTTCACAAGGGGTTCCTTCCACATTCATCAGCAGTTTCCATGCATCGACGGCACCTGTTCCCATCTTGCCTTTATAGCCGCTATAGCTTACCGAGTGGACGCTTCCTTTACTGTCATAATAATATGTGCTTCCGGTGCAATACTTGTCAATCTCATCCACTGAAGTGAGAAGCATTGCCTTGAACTCATCTACGGTGCAGGTCTTTCCGAGCGCCTTCATATATGACAGTCCGAGGGCCGCCACGCCTGACACATGAGGGCAAGCCATCGAAGTTCCTTCCATATAATCGTAACCGGAACCGTCATAATAGTCGTTTTCCAATTCGAGCGGCATCGTGGAAAGGATGCTCGAACTCAATGTCGCATATTCAAGATTCGACCTTGTGGTGCAGGCAGAGTAGGAGTCTCCTCCCGGAGCGGCAATGTTACAGCCGGGGCCGTAGTTGGTATAAGATGTCGGCCTGTTGTCGCATCCGACGGCTGTCACGGAAATGAATTCCGTCATGCCTCCCGGATAGCCGGACATCGGATAAGCTTCATTGCCGGCAGCGAAAATCACCAGGCCTCCGCTTATAGGGTTATCCCTCTTCAACCCGGCAAAATATCTGTACGCAGCAACCTCGGCACTCGCATCGCTGTCGGACATATATTCCTTGTCGGACTTAACCTCGCCGCCATCTATTCCGAACGAGCACTGGAGAATGCAGGCGCCATGGTCAGCCGCATATTTCGCAGCCATAGCAATCATCGAAGCCTCTCCACCTTTATCTCCCGAGAAGATCTGACATGACATGATCCTCACGCCGTCACCTTTCCCGGTACCGCCGGCAACACCGCAAACACCTATGCCATTATTGTTTACAGCCGCAATAGTTCCCGCGACATGGGTTCCGTGACCAGAATCGTCCGCATCTGTCCACGTAATCCTGTCCGTGTCCGTAACGAAGTTGTAGCCATGTTTTCCGGTCTTCGGATCAGTCCACATATTCGCGGCAAGGTCAGGATGACTGTAAGCCACGCCCTCATCCACGACCGCCACGATGACCGAAGGGTCGCCGGCAGTAAGTTTCCACGCGTCCACAACATTGACATCAGCCCCTTCCACGGAATTCCACACTGGATTCCCATTGCCGGTATTATGATAACTCCATTGCTTCGAAAGCATCGGGTCATTGAACGCGGCATTTGAGTTCTGCACCGCTTTTGTCTGGATATTGGAGACATACGGGTGCGGCCTGCGCGTCACGACGTTGCGCATGCGGGTATTGTACTGCACGCGCTCGATCTTTTTCTGCGAGGACAATGCCGTCGCCACCATTTCCAGCGAAGTTCCTTTCTCCAAATCCAGTTTGTACCAGCGGTCAAGACCGAATCTCCGCTCGTCCTCCTCATGTCCCGGATAGGACTCGAAAAGAGGTTTGCATGCCAATGCTCCCGCCTCCTTGGCGATGGAGTCAATAGCTCCCGTACCGGCCACGCCATCTGCCACATATATCAGAATTGACTCGGCATCAGCGTTTTCCGGCGTATTTATCACCTTCGAAGCTGCCGGTTTCGGGCCTCCTTCATTTACAATGTTCTCCTTGGCACAGCTGCAAGTGAGCGCAGCCAACGCCACCATCAATATTAACTTTTTCGTTTTCATAAATTTATATGTTGTCACGTTTATAGCCATCCTCCATTGCCGCTGCGATGAGACCTCACGATGATGGACACCGTCCTGCTGAACGCCATGCCGCCCATGGCCGAGTCATCGCCGACACGGCTGCCGCCTCCCACGGCATTGATCTTTATTTTCATTGACCCGCACTTGGTGGGATGCAGGTAGAGTTTCCCGCGATTTATATATGGGGCTTCTTTCAGGCCCAGGCTCTTCACATCTTCCTCGGAATATTCCAGTTTTCCATAAGTCAGCTGCGATGATGACGCGCCGAACCATTCCGACAGGTCAATGCCCTGCGACTTGCCGCAAACCGCTTCCGAGCAAGGCGTGCCCTCGATATTCATCATGAAGCGCCATGCGTCGACAGCGCCTGTGCCCATTTTCCCCTTATAGACTCCCGGCTGAGGTGCCACGACTGTCGTGCCCTCACCATAGTCCTTGACAGCGCCCAAAAGGCCCGAGTCAATGTCATTTACAGATGAAAGCAGCAGACTCTTGAACTCCTTGACAGTAAATTTCTTACCGAGCTTCGTCGCGTATGCCAGACCCAGAGCGGCGACACCGCTGACATGAGGGCACGCCATGGAGGTGCCGTACATGTAGCCATAACCGGAGTCATATTTTTCGGTAGGCAGAGTGGAGAGCACCCATGACCTCGGCGAAACCGGCTTCAGATATGGTTCCCCGCCAGGAGCTGCGATATTGCATCCCGCGCCATAGTTCGTATAATACGACGGAAGAAAGTCCGGGCCGAATGCCGTCACGCATATCACGTCGCTCAATGCGCCCGGGTACGAAGCATAGGCTTTCGTCTTGTTTCCTGCCGCGAAAATCGCGATTCCGCCATCCAGAACATCATTGTTCCGTGTCGCCTCGAAATCCATAAGTGCTTCATATTCAATGGCATTGAGCCCCGAATTTCCTCTTTTGTAGGCGCCGTCGGAATAATATGCCGCGTCTTGGTAGCCGAACGAGCAGGAGATTATGGATGCGCCGTTGTCCGCCGCATATCGTATGGCTTTCGCCACCACCGACGGCGTACCTCCGGCGCTGTTGTCCAATATCTGGCAGGACATTATCCTGACGCCGTCGCCTTTTCCGGTTCCTCCCGCGACACCGCAGACTCCCCTGTCGTTATTGTTCACGGCTGCAATGGTTCCGGCGCAATGCGTCCCATGTCCCTGGTCCTTCTCCTTGTCCCATGTGAGAGGTCCGTTGGTAACAAAGTTAAAGCCATGGATATCATCCACATAGCCATTTCCGTCCGTGTCCGCGCCGTCTTCTCTCTCATCAGGATTCGTCCACATATTGGCTGCAAGGTCAGGATGATTGTATTTCACGCCTTCGTCGATTACCGCGACAATGATGGTGTTGTCACCGCCCGTTATCTTCCGCCAGACATCGGCAACATTGATATCAGCCCCCGCGACTGCGGATTCCGCTACGGACTTGTCGCCGGTATTGCGGTAATGCCATTGTCTTACGAGCAGCGGGTCATCGAAAACCTGCTGGGAAGATGCCGCTTTGGTCGCCACTTCTTCGCACGGATAGCATTCACAGTCAGACACTTTCAGGAACGGGGCATCGTATTCTATGGTTTCGATGTTCTCCATTGGCGCAAGTTTCCTGGCAACATCCGAAGCGGAGTGGCCTTTTTCCGGTATTACATGATACCACCTTTCCAGCCCGCAAATGCTCTTTCTTCCGTTTTCAGGGAAGACGCTGCCAGCGATTTCCGCCCCGGCCGCACGCACTGTTTCCGCGTCGACATCGTCAGGCAAGTCTTTGAATTTCACCAGGATACCGTCCACATTATCACAACAAAGCGGAGCATTGACTATCTTGGCCAATTTTCCGTCTTCATTATAGCCTGTCTCCGGAGTCCCGACCGTACATGAGACGGCGAGCACTCCAAGAGCCAGCATATTGACATATCCCTTTTTATCAGTCACTGCGCAATCAAAATTAAGCGCGTTAAGTTACGACATCTCGCCGAAAAGACAAAGCCGGGCTACGAATTTTTCAATGCAGAATCAGGAATCTGCACTTCTTTCATGAGTATTGATGACTGTCTGTTCTTTCAGAAACCGCTTTAGAAACGGAGTGAGAAAATAAGGGAACGTGAAGAACTTTCCATTCCAACCGATATTCTTGTAGCCCAACTTTATACCATAACTGATATCAGGATAGGACTTCCAATCAATCAAATTGTTAAGCGATTTCGTAGCAGCGTCGTCTGACTTGACTTCTACCGGAACAAGAGTGTCTCGATCTCTGACGAAAAAGTCCATCTCGACAGCAGGATTGTCGCGCTTATAAAAATACAACTGTTCGTATCCGGACTTGATCAGCATCTCGCCGACAACATTTTCATATATAGCACCTTTGTATGTCCCGAAGTTCTTATTCGCCCGTAAATCTTCCTGCGCTTCTTCGTCTAGCGAAGCTATCAAGAGCCCCGTATCGTGATAGTATAATTTGTAATAATATGCGTCGTAATTACCTTTCAGCGGAAGTTCCGCATTGCCAAGACAATATGCGATATTGATAACACCGGCTTCTTTCAACCATTCAACACAACCGATGTAATCACGACTTCTGGCGTTTCGTGCGACCTTGGATATTTGGAATTTCTTGTTCTCTTTCGCCAAAAATGTAGAAATATGCTTATATACGGCCAATATTTTGGCTTTTTCCGCATTCTTCGCATATTTCGTGATATCCTCCTCATAATCCCGAAGAAGTTGTCGCTGTAACCCAAGAGTCCCGCTGAAATTTCCGCTTGCTATATATTTTTTCACGACTTCCGGCATTCCTCCTATGGTCATATAGTCTCTGAACACACCCATCATCGTCTCTAACTCCAACTGGGTAAACGGCTTGATAGAAATCATATTGACATAAAGGCTCTCAATCTGTTCCGCCGAATATCCTTTCGCCCATAAGAACTCCTCGAAATCCATGGAGTGCATATCGTAGTCATCCTTATATCCGACAGCATTAGATTCTATCTCCTCATAGTATATACCCATAAGCGAGCCGGAACAAATTACATCATATTTTCCATCCAGGCAGAAAGACTTGAGCGACGTGGCGCAATCAGGACATTTTTGAAGTTCATCGAAAAAAAACAGTGTCTTGCCCGGAATGAATTTCCAAGAAGGTTCCAAAAGCGATATGTTTTTAACTATGGTTTCGACTTCATAGCCATCATCGAATATTGCGCGGAACTTCTTCTGCAGCACGAAGTTGATTTCGATTACAGATTCATAATTGGATTCTCCAAAAGCACGTATAGACCGGGTTTTACCAATCTGCCGAGCGCCCTTCACTATCAAAGGTTTCCTTTCCGGATCAGCTTTCCAAGCCTTCAAAAAGCTATCTATCTTTCTTTTAAGTAGTTCCATGACTAATTTCACATTTTCCGACGGAAATATAAGCATTTTTTCACATTTTCCGATGGAAAAACGAGCTAATTTTCACATTTTCAGAAAAAGCCATGAATTTTTCTTGATTTCGTCGGGAATTGTGCATTTGCGATAGGTATAAGTATCTTTCCCGTCAGGAGATGATACCATCACCAGCGTATCTCCGTCACGGGACACCTTATATGGACAGCCCCAATTCTTGCCGTCCGAGTAGGTCCCGTTCAGAATGCCGTTCGAACAAGACCATGTGCCGGAGAAGTTTCTGAAGCGTCCTTCGCCCAGCTTCTGATACATCGCAAACGTCCCTTTCGCGTCGAAATTTATATAGACAGACACCGTTTCGGAGCCTACAACAGCACTCTTGGTGGCAAATTCGACATCCACCAGCTCCCATTCGCCCTCCACGCCCGCCGCCTTGTCTTCCTTACTGCTGCAAGCCACCGCCAAAGCCGCAGCCACCGCCACAGCAACCGTCATTGCCAATTTTTTGATCATAACCATTTTCATAAAATGTGGAACTATTCATGCGATCACGATGAATCGCAAAAATAGTTCCACGCTTATAATCAGGTCGCCTTTCCGGCGAGATTTTACATTTTATTCAAGTGTAAAGGTGTCATTGGTCCAAGGAATCAATGTTGCAACAGACGTCTGTACAGACACATCTCCGCAACACTCAAATGTAAACGTTTTGCTTTCGCTGTCATAATTTGTTTTGCCAGGATTTATATACATATACAACATGTCATACGTCGGATGGAACCAACCGGTAGGGAAAGACACTCCTCCATATTCATCAGCAGGCACAGTAAATGAAACTTCAGATGAGCTGCCATCCCAAAGGAAAGTGAGATCATACCCACTATCTGAGTACTTAGTGCCGGCATTGTGATACCAATCCTTGAGCCTGTAGAGATCAGGCTTTTCTTCAGCCACTTCCACCGGCTGCTCCCAGGAAATCACTGTGCGAAAAAGTGTGGCTAACAAACCGGAAACATACGTTCCTTTCTTATACTCTTTCCAAGTATAATCTCTGACCACCACCAACTTACATTCAGTGGCATACGGTAGATCCGTTTCAGACTGAAGACGTACGGTAATTTCGTTTTCCTCGCCGCATGTCAGTTTCGAACGGTCAAACGAGATCTTTACCGACGAAGCAATTTCGCCATCTTTAAACTCAACCGATGCAGGGGCGGTAAAAGCCTCTTTCACAGCCGGATTCGCAACTTCAATAGTCACGCCCACGGATGCGTCTCCCGACTTGTTCGCACGCAAGACCTCAACACTATATGCGTCCTCCATCTTTGGACTGAAGACATAGCTGAACTCCGTGTCATCGAAGAAAGCTTCATCTCCACGCGCAGGGTAGGTGTTCATTCCGGTGTCTTCAGAACATGACGCCATGAAGAGGACGACCGGAAGAAAAAACAATATCTTTATCTTTTTCATACTATTCATTGATTAAGAGGTTTAATTCTGATCTTTAGCCATATCCAATGCAGTATTGCTGTCAAATTCTTTCAGAGGAATCTTAAATACGAACCTCGGGTCATTAGGTTTCGCATCCGTTGGTTCCGACTGTTGTTCGGAACGGCTGTAGCCAAGATTCAGTCTCCTCAAATCCGGAACACGACCCATACCCTCACACCAAAGTTCAATTCTTCTCTGGAGCAAAATCTCATCAATCAGAGTGACAGGTGCGATATGGGTATCCAGGCTGACCTCATCAGAGTCCGTAAGCGAAGATATATCGCGTTTCGCCGTATAACGTTTGGCATAGAGTTCCTCCAGAAGGGCTCTAGCATCAGCATACTCTCCCTTGCGGCACTTGCATTCAGCAAGAGTGATAAGCATTTCTTCAGCTCTCATATTGATCATGTCAGCGACTCCTGTCGTCGCATTGGCATAACCGAATTTGTTGTTCACATAGTAATTATCTACCACCTTCCCCGCTTTGTCTTTCACTAAAACTTCTTCCCCCCATCCCCGACGCTCATCAGTATCGGACATACCATCTTCGTAAAGCCAGTAGTCAATACACTGCGGTCCTCTAGATCCATACGTGCCGTCTTTAGCCATGTGGGAGATGAAACTTCCATAAAGACCGGCCTGGTCTGCCGTAATCTCAAAGGCCCACAACACATCCTTCATATTACGGTTATTGAACTTACCAAGTTCCGACATGCCCAGCACTCTTTCAAGACCAGGCTTCTTCAAGGCTTCCTCCGCACACTTGCCCGCTCTATCATAATTCTGCTGACCAAGCGCAGCTCTTGCCCAAAGTCCATAGGCTGTATACAAGTCGATATGTGACGGATGGCTCTGCGTCTGTCCACCGGAAGTGAAATATCCGATAGACTTTTCAAAATCACCATTAATCTGCTTGAACAAGCCCTCAATGGTACCACGACCTACACCTTCAGTGTCCTTGTTGGTGCCCTTCGTATATATAGGGACTCCTGGCTTGTCTTTATTCGCAGTATAATTGCCCTGACAGAAAGACTCATAGAGGCAGTAGTATGCAAATGCCCTGATAGCGTATGCCTGCCCAAGGACATTCTGACCGACTTTATCCTTCTTCAGCGATTCTTCCGCATCAGTCACATAATTGGCCTGGGATATGAGCGTATAGAACAAATTCCATGTTGCATACTGACGTCCACTTGTACTTGTCCAGTCAGAAGTCGTATTGAAACAATAGTCAAAATAGAACCATCCCTGTCCTTGCGAGTACATAAAATGATCTTCACCCATAAGAGAACGGACAATGGTAAATCCCGCCAATCCCGGATTTTCATGTGCCCAATTGGAACTCCAGCCATTGGAATACATCATTCTGTAAATACCATCCACGGCACTCTGCGCTTTCTGCGAATCCCCAAATATCTCCGCACCGGAAAGTGCCCCTGCCGGAGCGGTCTCCAGAACCTCTTTTTTGCATGACGCGAAGAGCATGGAAACGCCGAGCGCCACTATTAAAACATTAAGTATCTTTTTCATAATTTACCTCAATTAGATGTGACTAGAACTTAAGCGCAAGACTGAATGAAACAGTTCTTGTCGGAGCATAGACGTAGGAGGTTCCTCCGGTAAGTGAGTACTGCGGGTCCATACCCTTCAAATGTGTGAAAATCCAGAGATTATCCACAGATGCAGCAATGCGTGCGCTCTTGAATCCTATCTTCGAAGTCCAAAGCTTAGGAAGGGTGTATCCGAGTGTAATGTTCTTGATCGAGAAGTAAGAAGCATCGATCAATTTGTCATCAGTCACGATAGGAACATCACCGATTTGATATCTAGGGACATCAGTTATATCTCCCGGCTTTCTCCATGCGCGGAGGATATCCTTATGCTTCGCTTCAGCAACATAATAGCATCCCATGAACTCCTGATATACGCCGTCATAGTTCTTTCCTCCGATAGAATAGTTGGTAGACACGGCCAGGTCAATGTTCTTCCACCTGAATGAAGTCGACAGCGAGCCATACAAATCAGGAATACGGCTGCCTACAATGACGCGATTTTCCTGAGCCTTGCTGGTACTTGTCGTGATGTAGTCATTGCCATCAGCATCCTTTGCCCAATACATCTTCAATCCTGTCATAGGATCCACTCCGGCAGAACGAGCTACATAATAAGAGTACAATGTCTCTCCGACCCTGATAATCTGGCTGCCGCCAATGATATCCTTGCCTTCATCAGTAAGTTTCAAAACCTTGTTGTTGACAGTCGAGCCCATCCAAGTCACACTCCACTGAAGATCTTCCTTATCGAAGATATAACCGGTCAAAGCAAACTCGATTCCCCGGTTGCGCATCTCGCCGGAATTACGGTAATAGCTTGAGAATCCGGAAGATGCAGGCAGAGGATAAGCGAGAAGCATGTCTGTGGTCTTCCTGTTATAGAACTCAAAGCTGAGGTCCAGGCGATTGAACAATCTGGCTTCCAAACCGGTATTGAGGTTGTTGTTGGACTCCCATGTCAAATCAGCATTCGCAACATCATTGATAGTCGCGCCAGGAAGAGTAGCATTAGGAGAAGACAAGTCATAGAGTGCCTGATAAGCGTAATACGAACCGACGCTGTTGTTACCCTGGACACCATAAGAGAATTTAAGGGTAAGGCCATTCAGCCAATCAATTCCCTGCATGAATTTCTCTTCTGACAATCTCCATGATGCACCTACTGACCAGAAGTTACCCCAACGCTTGGAAGCGGCGAATCTTGAAGATCCGTCTGTTCGCCAGCTGGCAGACAGGAAGTATTTCTCATCGTAGTTATATCCTACACGGGAAAGAACTGATTCAATACGGTCCACGTCGCTGGAGCTGCCGGTTCCGACAATTACCGCAGCTGCATCAAGTTCATAGATTCCTGCTCCAGGAAGTCCCGTCTTGTGTCCGGACAAATCGGCTGTCTTGTAGTTATAGTACTCATGTCCTACGAGGAGGTCCACATTGTGACGTCCGAATGTACGGTTATAGGTCAGCAACTGGTTGAAAGTATAACCCAACGAAGTCGTATTGGTTCTCTGAAGTCGTCCGTTTACCTGCTCCGCATTACCGAAATTAGGGTTGTAATAAACCATGGACTGTGAGTTGAAGTAGTCAGCACCGAAATTCACCTGGAATTTAAGTCCTTCCGACCAATTGTCCTTGACTCCCATGAGGTCGATGTGGGAACGTGCGGACAATGAATATGTGTCAGCTCTATACTTATCGTTAAAGAGAGTGGCATTACAGTTGAAATCACTCTGCTGTCCTGCCGGACGTGAAGCACCGTAATCGAACTGTTTCTGTCCATTCGCATCAAGGATATAATCACCCGTCGACGGATCTCTCTGATATATAGGATAAATCGGAGCCATCAACTGAGCGGAATAGAATACATTGGAAGATGCTGAGCCACTTGCTCCCAATGAGTTGGAGCCTGTCTTGGAGAAGTTCGCTCCGAGTCCTGCTGCAAACCAAGGCTTGGCATGAGTCTCGACATTCAGACGGCCGGTATATCTTTCGAAGTTGGTGGTTTTCAGGACACCGTCCTCGTTAAGATAGCCGAGCGAGAACATATATTGTGTACCCTTTCTACCTCCGGAAACACTGATTCCGTATTCCTGACGCAAAGCCTTGTTGTCTGTAATTGCCTTCATCCAATCTTCACTCCATCTCAAATTCGCATCATCACGAACTTTTCCGTCAGAAGTAAACAATTCAGTAACAGGCTTGTCGTATGGATTATACATTCCGCCTTCTCCGAAAATCGCCATGGAGCCGTTCAACATTTGGTTGGCAGCATTGTTTCCGTACTTATTATAGAATGCAGAATACATGATTTCCATATAATCCTTGACACCTACGGTCTCATAACGAGGGATAGCTCTTGAAGAAATGCCGACATTGACTTTCAGGTCCACTGTAACACCGCTGTCGCTACCTTTCTTGGTGTTGATGATAACGACACCGTTTGCACCACGCGCACCATAAAGAACTGATGCAGAGGCATCCTTGAGAATGGTCATGCTGGCAATATCGTCCGGATTGATGGCAGATATGCTTCCGTCATAAGGAACGCCGTCCACTACATAGAGAGGGGTCGAGGAAGCATTGATGGAACCGAAACCACGGATTACGATAGTCGATCCTGAACCAGGCTGTCCGCTTCCGGAAGTAGCCTGCACACCAGGTGCCAAGCCGTCAAGGGCCTTTGTGACGTTGGAAACGTTCCTGCGCTCCAGATCCTTGTTTTTCACGACAGCCACTGATCCTGTGAAGGATTTCTTGTGAGCTGTTCCGTATGCGACTACGATTGTCTCATCGAGAGCTGTCGCATCCAGATTAAGTTCCACATTGATGTTTTTCTTTCCGTCAGTTGCAACTTCCTGTTGTTTATAACCGACAGAAACGAAGACAAGCACAGCGTCGTTGGATTTGACATTGATACTGTAGTTACCATCAGCGTCCGCCGATGCTCCTGTCATTGTACCTTTGACCTGAATTGATGCGAATGGAATACCTTCGCCTGTTGTAGCATCAGTCACCTTACCTGTGATGTTGCGGCTCTGCGCAAATCCCAGTCCTGCTGACAACATGATGGTCACGAAAAAAAGAAGGATTTTTTTCATAAGCATTATTGAGTAAGTTTAACATATTGTTTCCACATTCATGTACATCCGCAGCGCTAACAGCACCCACTAGAGGACGTTTATCAAATGCGATTTCTGCAAATATAAACAATACATTTTTAAAATGCAACATAGTGTAACTTTTCGTAATTACGTATATTTGCTCAAGTTATAACGATTAATAAAATGCTGATTTTTAGCAGAATCTGAATTTTATTTACAGTTTTTAATCAAATCCGACTTAAAAACTATCAAATTAAAAAGAATAAAATTTTTAATTTTTTACATAAAATATCCCAAAAACATCATTTCGTGGCCCAGAAACGGCAATTTTCCAGCAGCGTATCGCGGAAATGACCATCTGGAGAAACCACGTGACGGCAGAAGCCCCGGTGGCGGTGGTGCCTCTGGAGGCATGGTCGCCCATGACCTTGTGAATGGGTGGCAGGCGACAGCCTGACGGGATGAGCGAAGCGAACCTCCAGAGGTTTCACTCCCGGCGGGGCGCGCAAAAAAAGCGTCGTGGCGCATAAGTCTTTGTTTTATAATAAATTAGACACTTCTAGAGTTGACGAAACAATAACTCTGAAAATAGCGTATTACCTAATATCCAACGATTTAAGTGCCACACCAAAATTGAACGCGCGGTTATCTTCCGAAAATCTCTGTCCCGAGAAAAACCGAAATCTCCGACCCGAAACTTGATCAGCGGTGGAAGAGATAACATCCACGCTGGAACAAATCGAAAAAAGCACCTGCGGAGAATCGCAAGTGCTTGTTTTTCGTAGCGGGTCGCAGGATTGAACTGCGGACCTCATGATTATGAATCATGCGCTCTAACCAGCTGAGCTAACCCGCCATGACTGGTCGGAGACCAGATTTTAAGTTGAGATAGAAGGATTCGAACCCTCACTGACAGAGCCAGAATCTGTAGTGCTACCATTACACCATATCTCAATGTCATTCCCGCTATTTTCAGAACGGGACTGCAAATTTACAACACTTTTCGGATTCTACAAATATTTTTCACGTTTTTGCACGGAAAAATATCATAATACTACTTTTACCGGTGATAAATCAGTGCCGTGGCCCATACTTCGCAACCTTCGCAGCGACCCACGAAACCCAGTTTCTCGGTAGTGGTCGCCTTGACGGATACGCAATTCACGTCCACAGCCATGATTTCTGCCAGGGTCTCACGCATCTGCGGAACATACGCTCCTATCTTCGGACGCTGGAGAGCGATGGTAATATCCACATTGCCGACAGCATAACCGGCATTGGAAATAAGCTCCACCACCTTGGCCAGCAGCATTTTGCTGTCCGCGCCCTTCCACTCGTCGGACGTATCGGGAAAATGATGCCCGATATCGCCTAGCGCCAGGCATCCCAGCAATGCGTCACACAGGGCATGGATAGCCACATCACCGTCGGAATGCGCCACGAAACCGCAATCCGAATCAATCTTGACTCCTCCCAGCCACATCGGCAGCCCTGGAGCAATCTGGTGGACATCGAAACCATTCCCCACCCGGAACGGAAACATTGAATCAGCCATAAACTATTCCGGTTTTCCGCAGGTGTAGCCGAGCTTCTCGATAGCCTTCTTCAATGTCGCCTCATTCGTCTTCGCAGGATCGTAAGAAATGGTTACCGTTTTCTTTTCCAGATTGATTTCCAATGACTTGACACCCTTCTCGAAAGAAATGTTCTCCCTAACCTTCTTCACACAATTCTGACAATGCAGACCGACATTGAACACGACGGTCTTCACCTCCTTCTTCGGAGCGGCCTCCATGACGGAAGCATTGGCCATAACCGGCTCCGCAATCATCATTGAGAGCGGAAGCATTGCTGCAATCGCAGCAGTATAAATGATTTTTCCCATAACAAACATTATTTCCAAAGCGTAAACCGGGCGCCGAGATAGAACTTGGTTCCCATAATCGGGCCCCAGACAGCACTGGCATCGAAGTCCGGACGTGACGCATCCACATGACCCGACATGCCTTCAATAGCCGTGCCGATTACCAGGTTTTTCTGTCTGAAGTTAGTAAGATTTTCCGCTCCAAGATACAGGTCCACGCCTTTGAAACGTTTGGTAACTTGCAGATACAAAAGCGGATAGACCGGCGTATAACCATCCTTGTAGAGAAGCTCGCCATCCTCTCCACGCAACCCCCTCATAAACTCATAGACACGCGACTTGCCATTGACAGAAGCGGTGAAATCGAAAATCCACTTGTTCAGATTCGTGGCATATTGGAGATTCAGCACACCTTTGTAGCGGCTCGTCATCGGACGCTCCACAAGCCCCCGTCCCTCGAGTTCCACCTTGGCATCCGTATAACGGAAAGTGGCGGAAACAGTAAATCTCCTGAAAGCCTCAACATTGAAATCAACCTGATAATTATTTGAATATGAGCGCTTTCCGCCAAGAGCATAAAACTCAATGGCGTTGAGTCCATGCTCATAATCTACTACCATCTGCTCCGCAAAACGCGTCCCGAAATAGTCAAAGCTCAAATATGTGTCATCAGAAGCCCCGAAAGGCAGATAAAATGTGGCATTGCCGCCGAAAGTCCACGCATCCTCCAGAAGATGGTCGGAATACGCTCCGGTAAATGCCTTGCCGGTAGAAAGGACGCCGATATTGTCAATGACCGGCAATGCCCGCCTTAGGCCGCGTCCGCCGTTGGCGCGCAGGACAATCTGATCCAACGGACTATATTTCAATGTCAGACGAGGCACGGCCTTGAATCCTTCGCCATTGAACCAATCGCCACGGAAACCCAGAATCGAGGAAAACTTTTCGCCCGCATGAAACGTGTATTCTCCGGAAATGCCGGCATTGTAAAAAGCCTTGGATGTATTGCCGGGATCCAGTTTCTGGGCCGCGACCTTGCGCATGAAATCTTCCGAAAACCAATCCGCCGTACCTCCCAGCGCCAATGTAAACTTGTGGGAATCATTGATTTCATCCTGGAAGAGGACATTGAAAAATCCTGAATTCTGCGTAGCCAGATACTTGGACGCACCGGCCCGGAGTTTCATGTCCGTAAGCGTATAGTCGGCCACGAAAGCGATGTTTTTCGCATTGTCCGCACTGATCGGCACACCGACCTTCACATACGTATTCAGCTGACGGTTAACGATATCCGAGCCCCAAGGAGAGGTGGAGGACAATGTGTATTTCTTGTGGTCGTATCCGGATTGTCCGCCTTTTCGCATATCCTGGAGACCGCGCAGACCGAAGCGGACCTGCACCCCGGTCGGTCCATAATAGAGCCAGCGGTTGGCAACATTGACCTGAAACATCTCGGGGTCATCCATGAAGCCGTCATGGTTATGGTCAAATGTGCGGAAATTTCCGGACACATGTCCCAGCAAAACCGTGCTCCATTTCTCCCCCATCTGCAAGGACGACGCGATATTGAAATCGGTCTTCGTGTCATTCATGACCGAGGCGTTCAGGAAAAGCGGTTTCTCGTCAGTCGGCTTGCGGTATTCCATATTTATCTGACCAGTAATGGATTCCGCGCCGTTGTTCACCGATGAAAGGCCCTTGGAGACCTGTATGCTTTCAAGCCATTGGCCCGGCACGTAGGAGAGTCCGAACGGAGCGGCAAGTCCACGCATCGAAGGGCGGTTCTCATCCAGCATCTGCGTATATATTCCGCTGAGGCCCAGGAGCTTGATCTGCCTGGCACCGGTAACGGCATCCGAATAGCCGACAGTGACGCTCGCCGAATTCTCGAAACTTTCCGCAAGGTTGCAGCACGCCATCTTTTTCAATCCTGCAGAGGAAATCACCTCGGTACGGAGTTCCTTGCCCTTCGAAAGATAATTCCCGCTCTGCCGGCCGACGAACACCGTCGCATTCAGGCTGTCCGCCCTGCCGTCATAAATCCCCGTAGTATCAGGGGTTTGGGTCAATGCTGATGCACCGGGCCCACGAGAAGCCGCGGCATTCACCGAAATGACTTCCAGCAATGCCACGGTAACTGCAAAATATTTCTTCAAATTCTTCATACTGTCGTCCACTTGTCAAGTTTATTCGACAAAGTTAACTACTTCCTATAAATTCCACGCATAGAGTTCCGCGAGAGCGAGAGCGTAGTCACATGATGTGGCAAGCACCTCATCTGCAAGGGAATAGTAGAGCGAAAGCTCCATGATATTGTCAATGAGCGAAATATCGCCGGCCTTCAGTTTGTGCTCCGTCAACGCCATCGCTTCCGTGGACACTGCCAGGGAAGAAGACAATTCGGCACTGATTTCCTGCAGACCTTTCGCGCGGTCATACAACGCCTTGAAACTGTTGTACGTCTTGGTCACGGCATCACGCTCCTCAAGTTTCGCCGCTTCACATGAAGCATTGGCCTGGCGGACCTTGCTGCGGACTGACCATATAGGGATGGAAAGCCCTAGAGTAAGGCCACGGAAGTTGCTTCCCTTTACCAATTCCGCCATATATCCGGCCGTAAGTGACGGATAATTAGCCATTTTCGCAGTCCGGGCCTCGGCCGCATTGACATCCACATTTTTCTTCATGTATGCAAGCTCCGGAATCTGCTGCGACGCTTCGGCATACCATGCGCCGAAATCTGCGGGCAGCACCTCATCAGTCGAAATCACGGAAGCATTGACCTCAACCGGCTCTCCGCCGTTAAGGCCCTGAAGCTCAGACAGAAGAGACTCGCGCTCGACCATGTTCCTGGCCAATGCGTTCTTCTGTGAAAGATAGGCCAGATGCGCCTTGTTCACCTCTATCATATCCGTCTCGCCCCTCGCCTGCATATCCCTGTAAGCAGCCTCGATCTGTTCGGAACGGGCAATGCGCGAAGACAGTTCGGCGGTCACGGCATTGCAATATACAATCCTGATATACAGCTGTTTAGCCTCCAGCAGAATCTTCTGACGCTCAATATTGTACTGAATATCAGAAAGTTCCGTCCTGGAATCCGCCAGCTTTCCGCGGGCTCCGGCCAATGCTGCCACATCAATGCTCTGTGTCACGGATATGTCCTTTCTGGTGCCGACATCGGCCGGACTGCTCCACAAATAGTCAAATCCCACTTCCGGAGCATCCAGGGCACGCTCCGCCTTATAGCCATATTGGTCAGCCTCAGTGCGTTTCCGCAGAGCCTGAAGCGCGGTGTTGTTCTTTTCGATCTGCGACAGGACAGTGCCGACGTTCTCCTGGGCAAACCCGGGAACAGACATTGCCACAGCCAGGCAGACAATGAGTAATTTATTGATTTTCATATAATTCCGTTAAATTATGCCTCTTTCCGGCTTTTACTTATAAAAATATAAACCACCGGTATGATGAAGCCGTTGAGCATCGTGGATGTAAGCAGTCCGCCGAGCAGCACCTTCGCCATAGGACTCTGGATTTCGTTGCCCGGAAGTTCTCCTCCGAGAGCAAGCGGAATGAGCGCCAAGGCCGAGGTCAATGCGGTCATCAATATCGGATTCAGCCTGTCCAATGAACCGTGCATGACGGCATCATGGAGAGAAAGCCCCTCATGGCGGAGTTCATTGTACCTGTCAATCAGGAGCATACCGTTCCTGGTCGCGATTCCGAACAGGGATATGAATCCGATGATGGCAGGAATGCTGATGATCTTGTCCGCGAAGAAAATCGCGAATACACCGCCGATAAGCGCCAACGGCAGATTCAGAAGCACTGCCGAAGCCTGCCTGACATCCTTGAACTGTCCGTAAAGCAGCAGGAATATCACGATTATCGCCATCAATGACGTGAACAGCAATGTCCTGGAAGCGGATTGTGCGCTTTCGAACTGTCCGCCGTACTCGACATGGTAACCCTCAGGCGGTTCCACATTGTTCTCAATCTTCTTGCGGATCTGGTTCACTGCGCCTTGGAGGTCACCGTCGGAGACATTGGCGGAAATGACGATCTTGCGGGAGACATTCTCGCGATTGATGGTGTTAGGGCCTGCTGCTGAACGGATTTCCGCAATCTGTCCGAACGGCACCTTGCCGCCAGCGGCATCCACGGGAATGTTCCTGATTTCCTCGATATTGCTGCGGCTGCCGTCCGCCGCCTTCACCGTCAGATCGAAGACCTGGTTCCCCTCATAAACCTGCGAAACGACCGAACCTGCCAGATAGACCTCTACCATTTCGGTAAATTCAGCTGGAGCAATGCCATATTTCGCAAGCATCTCACGTTTCGGAATTATCTGAAGCTGAGGACGTTCAATCTGCTGTTCCACATTAAGGTCCACGACTCCCGGAATCTCCGAAACCTCCGATTTGATTTTGTTTCCGAGCTCGAACATCTTGTTCAAGTCAGTTCCGAAAAGTTTTATGGCAATGTTAGCCTGCGTTCCCGAGAGCATGGCATCGATACGATGGGAAATCGGCTGGCCTATTTCCACATTGACACCCGGTATGGTATTCAGCTTGGTCCTGATTTCGTTCACGACTTCCCTCTTGGAACGCTTGCCCAGTTCGAAAGGCGCTTCGATTTCAGAAACATTGACACCGAGGGCATGCTCGTCGAGTTCGGCGCGGCCGGTCTTGCGGGCTACGGTCTGGATTTCCGGCACGGTCATCAGCAATGCCTCCGCGTGCCTGCCGACATTGTCCGACTCCTCCAGCGACACGCCCGGGAGAGTGCTGACGTTGATGGTGAACGAGCCTTCGTTGAACGCCGGGAGGAAGCTGCTTCCGAGGCTGAAGAACACGCCAAGAGCGACGGCAAACAGAGCCGGGACGCTTCCCAATGTGATTTTTTTATGCCTGAGCACCCATTCCAGCGCCACGCCGTACCATTTCTGAAGCCATCTCACCAATGCCGGATCCTTGCCGGCCTTGTCGCTGCTTTCACTGCCGAGAAGGAAGCTGCAGAGCACCGGGGTCAATGTCAATGCGACCAATGTAGAGGCGAAAAGTGCTGTGATAAAGGCAATTCCGAGCGGTCTGAGCATACGGCCTTCCATTCCTGTCAGGAAGAAAAGCGGAATGAAGCTGACCACGATGATGAAGGTCGAGTTGAGAATCGGAAGACGCACCTCACGGGAAGCATTGAAAACCACCTGGAAAATGGACTGGCGCTCCGACTCCGGAAGTTTCCGGTTCTGGCGCAGATGCTTGAACACATTTTCCACGTCGACAATGGCGTCATCCACCAGCGAGCCGATGGCAATCGCCATACCTCCGATACTCATCGTATTGATAGTCAATCCCATAAACTTCAATGTCAATATAGACACGAGCAGTGACAACGGGATAGTGACGAGTGAAATCAGCGTGGTGCGGACATTCATCAGGAAGAAGAACAGCACGATTATGACGAACAGGGCGCCCTCATAAAGCGACTTCTTGATATTGTCGATAGAACTGTCGATGAATTTCTGCTGACGGAAAATATCCGTGGCGATATTGATGTCGGAAGGCAGCTGCGTCTTGAGGTCCTCCACCGCATGGTCCAATTTCGCGGTAAGGTCTATCGTGCTGGAATTTGGCTGCTTGGTGACAGTCATCAGCACGGCCGGTTTCCCTCTGTGTGAGGCAGTTCCGAGTTTCGGAGACTTCGCCCCGGCCTTGATTTCAGCAATGTCGCCCAATGTTATCGGGGCATCGCCGTCCATTTTCACGACGGTCCTTCCGAATGCATCCACATTGTCGGTAGAAAGGACTCCGCGGATGATATATTCGTTGCCATATTCGTAAAGGACACCGCCGGCAGAGTTCCGGTTCATATCGCCGGCAGCACTCATAACTTCCTGGAGACTAATGCCGTAGTGACGCATTTTCTCCGGAGAGAGCAATATCTGATATTCCTTGATATCGCCGCCGAGTACCGTAACCTGCGCAACTCCGCCGAGCGAAAGCAGACGCGGACGGATGGTCCAGTCGGCGATAGTCCTCAAGTCCTGCATGGAGGTCTCGTCAGAGGTCAGACCGATGATGAAGACCTCGCCCAGAATCGATGACTGCGGGCCCAATGTCGGTTTTCCGCAAGTCGGAGGCAATGATTCACTGACCTCGGCAAGTTTCTCGGAGACAATCTGCCTGTCTCTGTAAACATCTGTACCCCAATCGAATTCCACCCAGACTACTGAAAATCCAGTGGTCGATGAAGAACGGACCCTTCTTACGTCCGTGGCACCGTTCACCGCCGTTTCGACAGGGAACGTAACCAATCTTTCGACTTCTTCCGGAGCCATTCCGGTAGCTTCGGTCATGACGACTACCGTAGGGGCATTGAGGTCAGGAAAGACATCCACGTCCATGTGTTTCGTGGTGTAGAGTCCTCCGACCATCAGCAGAACTGCCGCCATAAGAACGAACAGACGGTTCTGCAATGAGAATCGTATTATCTTATCTAGCATTGTCCTGAATTCTAATGGTTATGGGAATGTCCCGGGATGGCACCGGTAGCGGTGGCGAGTTTTACCTGATATGCGCCTTCGGTCACTACGACGTCGCCTTCCTTCAAGCCTTTCAGAATTTCTCTGCGGAGGCCGTCGCTTTCACCGATCTTCACTTCCTGTTTACGGTATTCTTCCTTGCAGACTTTCAGGTATACGAAATAGACGCCCTGCTCTTCGGTCAATGAGGTTTCAGGAACAGATATCACATTTTCTTTCTGATTCTCAATGAGATATATTTCACAGAACGCGCCCGGGATAAAGTTTCCGGCATTGTTGAATTCAAAAATCACAGGAAGGTAAAACGAGCCCTGGGCCACTGCATTGCCCACTGACACCAGACGTCCGCCAAGGTCCTTGATGCTATATGTGACATCGGAATATGACGGCTTGAAATTAGCTCCGGTAAAAGACTTGGCACTGCTCCAATATTTCTCCTGGAGATCGGCACGGAGCTGCAGTCTTCCGTTCTGGCTTACTACTGCGACGGGCTGTCCGGCCGTCACATAATCGCCCTCATTTACAAGGACTTGTATTATATAGCCATTCATTGGAGCTGTCACCTGGAGGCCCTTTTCTCCGGTCTTTCCGTTATAGGCGTCATATTCTGCTTTAGCTGTCTCGTATTCCTTCTTCGCCTGCTCGTAAGCTTTCTGTGAAATGGCATTGACTTTCAGCAGTCCTTCCGCCCTTTCGAATTCTTTCTGCGCAGATTCGTATGCGGCTCTGGATTTCATAATCGGGTCACCTTCAGCCATTTCGCGGGCAGAAATTTCTGCCACGGATGCTCCTTTACCGACTTTGATTCCAGGGAGAAGGCGGCCGGTTTTCCCACCGAGCGAGATGACACCTGACGTGGTGGCGACTATGGTACGTTCAGTGCCCTGTGCCGGAAGGATTTCTCCGCTCGTGCGAATTGCAGCGTTGAATTTTCCGGGCTTGACGGTCTCCGTTTTCAGTCCGGCGGCTTCCGCACGTGCCTGAGATAATTCGATTACATCCTTGCCGTGATTATGGGCTTCCTTTCCGTGAGCCTCATGTGTTTCATGGTCGTGGCCGAGATTGTGGCCGGTTCCGCCGTTGTGTCCGCAGCCGGACAAAATAGCCAGGCTGGCTATCATAATATAATATGGTATATGTTTCATTTGTGGTCTTTTTAAATACTGATCATTCGCGCACCTTTCTAGTGCACGTCAAATGCTTTTACTTTAACAATCAAGCACTTACGGATAATTACACCGCAAGGAAAGGCGGCGCACGAAGTCCCTTGGAACGGACCAGATAGAATGATGACAGTTTTTCCTTTATGACGATGCGCGGAGAATCCGCTGCGTCAGATTCAGCTGCTTCCAGCACAATCACCTGAGAAACAATGAATTCCAATGCCGGCTGATATGACGGAATATTCTGGACTCTTTCCAGAAGCGTGACGATCGAATGTATCCTGCAGGATTCCGAGCCATGGTCTCCATCATGACAATGCCCGCAATCTTTGTCGGCAGTACAACCAGAATCTACGCCCTGACTTGCGAAACAGATGAAGTCCAGATTATGATGGCCATCCATCTGGCCGCAATGGTGATGATGAGGGACAGACGACATGAGCAGCATCATGAATGCAGCCACACACATCAATATTTTCGAAACCCTCGTCTTCATAACAGCACAAAAATAGTAATTTTTAGGGAATTCCCTTGGCAAAGATAGGTCAATCGCCATGCAACCGGGTTGCAAAATTCGGTCATATTTCGCTTGAACACATAAAAATCATACATTTAATGCCCACTTCAGTCACCTTCTGATACAATGTGACATTTTTCTACATACCTTTAGACGCAGTACAATCGATGAAAAGACTATTATGAGGAACAGGACTTATGCGTTTATTAAAGCAATCGGCGGAGCGCTGATGGAAGATGCCAGGTCGGCCGTGGACCTGGTAATTCCACGGGAATGCATCGTATGCGGAAGGACATTGAAACTATATGAGCGGCATTTATGCCTGTATTGCGAAGCCGACCTGCCGCTGACCTATTATTGGGACAGAAGACGGAATCCGATGGCAGATAAGGTCAATGCGCTGATACAGAAACGGATAACGGAAGAAATCCTGTCAGAGGAAAACACAGGAAAACCGCCTGACAATCATCCGGTACTGTTCTCATACGCGGCTGCATTGTTCTTCTATCACGGAGAGAACCGATATAAACGTATTCCTCAGAGGCTCAAATATTTAGGAGACATAGAAGAGGGGCGCTTCTTTTCCGGGATGCTCGGTGAATATCTGCATGAATCGGCATTGTTCAGAGACATTGACATGATAATTCCGGTGCCGCTGCATTGGTCGAGACGGTGGAGCCGCGGTTATAATCAGGCGGAAGTCGTGGCGCGTGCGATAGCGCAGAAACTCGGGGGCGTTCCGGTGCGGACGGATATTCTCGTGCGCAGCCGACGGACACGGACTCAGACGAAACTGGACGTGGACGCAAAAAGCGGCAATGTCCATGGGGCTTTCGCGCTCGGCAAACACAAAACATTGGCAATCAAAGGTATACACCATGTACTTCTCATCGATGACGTATTCACTACCGGGGCCACCATGGCCGCTTGCTTGTCTGTCCTCCAACCATTCTTCGGTCCGGAAGTCCGCATAAGCTGCGCCACCCTGGGCTTCGTGAACAACGGGTAGAAGAAAAAAATCCGGCACATTTGAGAATGTTATGGGATTTTTTCGTACATTGTACTGATTTAAAAAACAACTATACGAAATGACTAGTGAGATCAGAAATCCGGAGCTCTGGAGAGAGGGCGAACTGAAAATCGAATGGGTTAGAAGACACATGCCGCTTCTGGCAGGACTTGAGAAAGAATTCAAGGAGAGCAAGCCGTTCAAAGGCAAGAAGATAGCATTATCCGTTCATCTGGAAGCGAAGACCGCGCATCTGTGTGAGATATTGGCAGAGGGCGGCGCCGAGATGTATATCACAGGAAGCAACCCGCTTTCCACACAGGATGACATTGCGGCAGCGCTCGTACATGAGGGACTGAACGTATTTGCTGTCCACGGCGCTACCGAAGAAGAGTATTTCCGCGGGATAAGGAAAGTCATTGAAGTAGGCCCGAACATCATCATTGACGACGGCGGTGACCTCGTAAACATGATACACACTGAATATAGAGAGCTGATTCCCAATGTTATAGGCGGATGCGAAGAGACCACGACCGGCATTCTCCGGCTTGAGGCCATGAACAAGGCGAAGGAACTCGAATTCCCGATGATGCTCGTGAACAATGCCGACTGCAAGCACCTGTTCGACAACCGTTACGGCACAGGACAATCAGTCTGGGACGGCATCAACAGGACCACTAATCTCATCGTGGCCGGCAAGAATGTCGTCGTCGCAGGTTACGGCTGGTGCGGCAAGGGCGTATCAATGAGGGCGAAAGGTCTCGGCGCAGATGTCATTGTCACCGAAATCGACCCTATCCGCGCAATGGAGGCGGTAATGGACGGCTTCAAGGTCATGTCAATGTCGGAGGCAGCGGCTGTCGGCGATATCTTCGTAACCGTGACCGGCTGCAATGATGTCATCACGGCTGACCATTTCATGAAGATGAAAGATGGCGCAATCTGCTGCAATGCAGGACATTTCGATGTCGAAGTGGCAGTTGCCGCGCTGAAGAAGATGGCAGTGGGCCACGCTCCGGCAAGGAACAATATCGAAGCTTACAAGCTGGAAAACGGCAATACAATCTATATCATTGCCGAAGGCCGTCTGGTAAATCTGGCAGCTGGCGACGGACATCCGGCAGAAATCATGGATATGTCATTCGCTATTCAGGCCCTCAGCGCCAAATATTTGGTGGACAATGAGAAAACCATCTGCCGCGAAAAAGGTCAGATGCTGAATGCCGTACCTCGTGAAATCGACAATGAGGTGGCCAACCGCAAACTTGCCGACTGGGGAATCAGCATCGACAAACTGACTCCTGAACAGAGCAAGTATCTTTACGGAGGACATTGACAAGAAATATAAATATCTAACAATTAAGGAGATACGATATGTTTAGCAAGGATGTTTATGCAAGAAGGCGGCAGACACTGGTGGCCAAGATGGCAGATAGTGCAGCCGAGGGCAAGAGGGGCATCGCTCTGTTTATCGGAAACACTGAGGCTCCTGCCCAGTATAAAGATAACTGCTACAAGTTCCGCCAGGACAGCACATGGCTTTATTTCTTCGGAATCGACCAGCCGTTGTATGCAGCAATAATCGACCTGGACAACGGAAATGAGACCGTTTTCGCAAACGATGTGGAAATCGGAGACATAATATGGATGGGTCCGCAGCCGAGCGTGGCTTCCGTAGCAGCTTCCGTAGGTGTCGAGAAATCAGCGCCTTACACGGATCTGAACGCAGCAGTCGCCAAGGTTCTTGCAGAAGGGAGGCCTGTTCATTTCGTAAAGCCTTCAAGATATTACAACACCATGAAAATCGCTTCGCTGCTCGGCTGCGGGACAGATGAGGTGGCAGGAAGATTTTCATTGGCATTGACAAAAGCGATAATTTCCATGCGTCTGGTCAAGGAGGATTGCGAAATCGAGGTGATCGACGATGCCTGCAACCTCGGATACGAGATGCACACCGTGGCGAGAAACAGCATTGTTCCGGGAATCATCGAACAGGAGATTGTCGGCAAGATGGATGGCGTGACACTCTCGAAAGGTTGGGGCGTTTCATTCCCGACCATCCTCACGCAGCATGGCGAGACATTGCATAACCATCTGCATGACAAGATTATAGAGCCTGGCAAACTGATGGTCATCGATGCCGGCGCGGAGAGCAATGTGCACTATGCGTCCGACTTCACCAGAACATACCCTACCAGCGGCAAATTCACTGCAAAGCAGCGTGAAATATATCAGATAGTATGCGATTGCAATGAGTTCGCCTTCAGCATGACACGTCCGGGCATAAGCTACCGCGAGGTGCATCTGAAGACAATGCATCTGATGCTGGAAGAACTCCGCGCACTGGATATCGTCCGCGGCGACGTTCAGGATATGGTGGAAGCAGGCATTGCAGGTCTTTTCATGCCACACGGATTGGGCCACAACATGGGTCTGGACGTGCATGACATGGAAGATTACGGAGAAAATTATGTGGGCTACGATGATGACCAGAGTCGTTCTCCTCAGCTTGGTCTCGGCAGCCTCAGAATGGCGCGCAAGCTTGTACCTGGCAACGTAATCACCGATGAGCCAGGTATTTACTTCATTCCTGCACTCATTGAAAAATGGAAGTCAGAGAAGACAGACCAAGGTTTCGTGAACTACAGCAAGCTGGAATCTTACTATGACTTCGGCGGCATCAGACTTGAGGATGATGTTCTCGTGACGGCAGATGGAGCAAGGAGACTCGGAAAAGAGCGCCTGCCTATCTCACCTGACGATGTAGAAGCTGCAATGGCAAAATAAAGACATGAGCATTGCATTAGCAATTTTCGCAATAATTCTGGGGGTCCTGGGAATTGTCGGAAGCATCGTTCCGGCACTTCCGGGACCTCCTTTAAGTTGGTTCGGGCTGCTGCTCATGTTTCTCCGCAGTCATTTTTATGCAGCGGGAGATCCGTTCAGCAGCACTGCATTGTTGATCTGGCTCGGCATCACCATACTGGTCACGGTGCTGGACTACATTGTCCCGAGCTGGATGACGAAGATAAGCGGCGGCAGCAAATATGCCGGCTGGGGCGCGACGACAGGCCTGTTGCTGGGCATGTTCATCCCGCCGGTCGGAATCATCCTCGGTTCGATTGCAGGAGCTTTCCTCGCAGAAATCATCTTCGCCGGCAGTTCCGTATGGACATCCATGAAGTCCGCATTGGGCGCCTTCGCCGGTTTCATCTTCGGCACAGGCATGAAACTGATAGTCTCCGGCCTTATGCTTTGGAAGATAATGGTTTACATGTAGGATTCTAAAACATAAATCCGACGGACAAATCCGCAGACAAGGTGCGGAAACAGATGGATGACATTCCAGCCGAGAGGCAGAGCCTACGCCAATGGAATCTCACGCCGGCATCAACCGCTATGCCGGCATAGCTGCAATCTTCGACTTTAGCCCAAACGCCAGTGGAGTCTTCCCAGCGCAGCACACGAGAGCCATATCCGGCTCCTGCATATACGCCAAGCCATCCGCAGGTGCGGAAGACAATGCCCGTGGTCACATTGAGACGTGACACTGACGAACGTCCTGTAGTCCAGATATATCCGCTTCCAGCAGTTCCGTCGGACTTGCAGTTGTATTCATGTTTACGGGCGTGAAAATCAGACATTGCCTTGAGATAGCAGCCGAAACGGTATCTCTCCCAAGCAAGAAAAAGTCCTCCCGAATATTCAGGAAGCGAAAACACGGCAGATACGGAGACTCCTGCCGGTTCGCGGAGCCGACGGCGCAGTGACGAAGAATCCACTGATGACGGAACATAGACTATGGAATCTTTCACTATAACTTCCTTTTCAGGCGCAGGAGTCCGGAGCACCATTTCATACGTCACTGCGGATTCCACCGGCTCAGGAAAAATGTAGTCTCTTATCACACCATAGTCCTTATGCCTGATGGTGATTTTCCGGACTTTTTCAGGAACATAGACCCAAACCTCGCCTACCTCCTGACGTACAGCTGCGACTCCCATCACTCCGACATCGAAATCAAGCCCTTCTGCATTGGTAATCACCTTTATAAGAGCAGACTTCTTTCCGTTCTGGTCCAGCACCGGGCTTCCGCTGCGCGCATCCAGGTCCCATTCCAGTCGGCGGAACGACTGAACGGAGAACTCTTCTGATGCCACCGTCTGCGCGAATGCCGGGAATGCCATCAGAAGAAAAGCAGCGACTATGATTGTTCGAAACTTCATATCATGCACTAGAAATGATATGGGCCGATGATGCCGAAATCCTTGTCCGGAGAATCCTGCCAAGTACGCACATGTATGACAGGAGCCTGATAATCAGACAGATCGACCAAAACAAACAAATATCCGACATCCGAGTATGTCGTAGAAAAATATTCCTGCCTTATCTTGATTCCGAAGAGTTGGTCACCTTTTCCGAGCTTTACGACCTCGCTGTCGGAGAACTGGACATTGATATACTCCTGACTGGCGAACACACGGGACAGGTTCCGGATGTATGTTTCCTTGTTCTGCTGAGTGAAACGCACATAGCGGTTCGATCCGTACTCACTTCTGTCCATTCCCACGCTTCGGACGACACGCCCGGTTATTATGAGGGCATCATTGTCAAAAATGGAACTTATGTAGTCCAGACGCTTGAGCGCGTATGCCGTCTTGTAGTTTTCCAGGAACGCCACCAGGATGAGTCTTGCTTCCTCGGTCCAGTTCGAATGCGAACAAATATCCGATGTCGCCGCCTTTCCGAGCGAGAATGTCAAGTTCGAAACAAGTCCTTCCTCATTGAACGTGAATACGATGTCCTCCACAAATTGCCTCCTGTTTCCGCTGAACGAGAAGGCCATGGGCACGCTGCGGCAGTACACCTCATCCCCGAGAGCATAAAAGTTCAATGCCTCGCCGGACAACACCCGGGCATTGCCGTATGCGGCAAGACGCAGGAAAACATCATATCCCGTAGGCGTAAACAGCTGGCTTACAGAGCTATAATTGCGCGAGGAAACGGCATCGCATATCTTGGCTACCGATTTTTCATAGTCGGCGGTGAACAGCACCGGTGTCATTGAAACAGCCTTTGACGAATCCGGCAATTCATTGAATTTCTCACTTGACATGACATCCAGAATCTTTCTCTTCACCTTGCTGAAATCTATCTTGCTTACAGAGCCTTCTTCTACTGGACGCCTCGAAACTGCCGCCGACGGAACAGCATTGACTCCGGAAACTTCAGCATTGGCCCCGACCTTTTCCGCACCGGCACCGAAGGCTTTTTCCACGGCACAAACTTCCCGGTAGATATGCTGGAGGTGGGCCGGTGAGGATTCATAAAGAATCCTGTAGTCGTCAATGCGAGTCCCCGGGGATACCTCCACGAAGCCTTTCCCGTCCTTGGCGGACATGATTCCGCTCCAAGTCTTCCCGTTGAAGAAACGATAGTCTATATTCCTGACAGGCTGACCGTTATAGGTAAAACTCAGTTCCACGACAGACCGGTCCGCCACATTCTGCCTGTCGAAGCGCACATTCATACCTTCCAGTATCTTGACGCGACGGGAACGCGCCTCAGCGACATCCGTGGACTTGAATCCCGGGACGGACTGCATCAGCATCGACGCCCAGGACCAGTAGCGCAATGCCACATCCATCTGGAGCTTACCTTCAGCGGTTTCAGCGATGTTTTTCATCTCGGCAATACGTCTTCGTCTGGCATCAAACAATGTTCCGACAGCATTGCGCCCGATATAGCGGAGCACGGCGGTTTCTTTCCTTCCGCCGGACACGGCAAATTCCGAGACCTTACCCAAGTCCTCGGCGAATGTCTCCATAAGGGCAATTTTCAATGCCATTTCGTACGGAAGGTCCACGGCGCCAGCGATTTTCCGCAGAAGTTCAGCCGAGGCAATGCTGTCCGCAGAATGAGTGTCAGCCGCGCGTCCCTCTCCCCATAGGTAAGACGTGTTTTTCTTTATAGAAGAAAAACCCTGCGCATGAAGCCCGATTCCGACAAGACAGAAAAGTATGATTGTCAATGCTTTCCGCACATATTTCCGAAACATCATAATGCTCTCCTCCTCTCACGATATCTATCCAAGGCGACTTCTATGCGCCTGCGCTGCTGTGGACTCATAATTCCTTCAGTCATTGATATTTCCCGCATCAGGCTGTCACTCAGCATCTGGACATCATCAGCATCCGCATCAGGTTCGGCACATGCCTCGCAGAAAGTTTCATAACCGGCGACAATCCTGTCCCAAGCAAGGTCCTGCCTTCTTCTGATTTTCTGATATTCAGCCAATAACGAATCCGGCTCATCATCAATATTTCCACCGGTTTCCGCCAGAGCACGACCATTCGTGTCAATGAATGTCCATCCGGAAGATTCATATCCGGCAAGTACGTCTCCCGTCAGGAAGAAAAGGCGGCCATACGTCGGTGATACCAGTACATTCCCCTGAGAATCGGTCAAACCCGAGAGCAGGGAATCCGAGACAATGCAATATCCGTTCATGCAGTCTTCGGACATCCAGTCTTCGTGTACTTTCTCTATGCCTCTGTCATTAGTTCCGCACCTGCATAATGCCGCCAGAGACATGGCCGTAAGAAGATATTTCAGGATTTTCGCCATTTGAATTTCAAAATGAAATCAAATTTACGAAAAAAAATCTTTAATTTGCAGTTCTAATTCATTGTGCATCAGTTTTCCGGAAACAAATTGACAGGTATGGAGACCAGTTCAGAAATATTCGGTTGCGAGGCCTGCAGCCAGACATTGCCGCAGGCGTCGGAAATCGAGCCTGCATATGAGTCGGCAGACGGATACTCAAGACTCGGCAGGAGCCTATACGCGGGCAAAGCCGTAGCCATCAAATCATTGAAACCCAGATATATAGGCAATCCTATCCATGAGGGGCTCCTGGAAAAGGAATTCGAGATAGGCGCATCATTGGATCTCCCGGGTATATGCAGGACATTGGACTTCGTCCCGATAGACGGGTACGGCAACTGCATTATTACAGAATGGATTGACGGGGAAACATTGGACAAGGTTCTGGAAGACGGAAGGCTGACTCCCGGGCTGGCGAGGAAAATCATCATTGAACTTTGCGATGTACTCGACTATCTGCATCATCGGCAGATTGTCCACAGGGATATAAAGCCAGGGAACGTGATGATTACACGAAACGGGAACAATGTCAAGCTGATAGATTTCGGCTTTGCTGACACGGACACACACGTGCGCCTGAAGATGGCTGCCGGGACTGAATCCTACGCAGCTCCAGAACAAATTGCAGGACAAGCACTTGACGAAAGAAGTGACATATATTCCCTCGGAAAGGTAATCGGGCAGATAGCCGCCAGACTTCCACGCAGTCATCGCAATTTCTGGTTCCGTTTTGCATCCTCATGCACTGCTTCCGAGATAGGCAAAAGGCCTGATGATGCAGGTCAGCTGAAACTTGCAATCCTGAAGAGGGAACGTCAGCTCAGACAAAGGCCTGTCATCATTGCCGCAGGCGCCGTCATTGCCGCAGTCTTGCTGTGGATTTGTGCTCCATATATTGAAAAGATGCACGAAAGGCATGAAATAGACCGCATTGTCCGGACCATGACGGAAAGCATTCTGGATAATTCTCAGTAACTTTGCTTGTTTCCGTGTAACATGAAAAAGACATCCGCATTGCTTTTTGCCGTACTTTCGGCAGTATCCTGCATCAAGGATCCCGATCCTGCAGCGTTCTATCCGCCGCAGCTTACCGGCACGGGCACGTCTGTCAAGGGCAATGCCGTCATCATTTCTTGCGACATTTCCGGAAGCAGCCATGTCAAGGAATGCGGATTCATGTTCGGGACCGATGAGGAAAAACTTGCCAGAAGTATCTGTACAATGGGAGAAGACGGCAAATTCTCAAAAGTGCTTGAAGGTCTGACATTCAACGTCGATTATTATTACAGCGCCTTCATCGGCAACGGAAGAGACGAGAAATCTTCGGCGACGAAACATTTCAAGATTCAGCAGCGTCTTCCTGACATTTCATTGTCGCCTGTGTCCGAAAGGACTTCCAGCGCCATTACCGTGGAATATGATGTCAATGAAAGCTTCAGCGGCGATCTTATTGCTTGCGGCCTGTGCTGGGATACTGAACCTGAACCGACAATAGAGTCGCAGAACAAGACCATAGACGGCTCCCGATACGGCAGCCACAAGACGGAGATACGAGGACTGGAAGTCGGAACAACTTGGCATATACGGGCTTATGCCATCAATGCAAAAGGAACGGCATATAGCAATGATGAGGAGTTCTTCGTGCCGGTGTCGTTTGAGGACGAGGAAGTGTCGTCATATATGTTGAAGAAGGGGGATACCGACGGTGACGGTTTCTTGAGTCTGGAAGAGGCGAAGAATATCCGGTCGATAGACATCTGCACAGACCATATGAGCTCCATCAAGGGGCTCGAATATTGTACAGGACTGATTTCCATCAAGTTAGCTGGTTCGGATACAGAATCCGGAAGATTGGGCCAGATTAATTTGAAGCCGTTTCATGGGCTTGAGACGCTGGACCTGAGCAACAACATGCTCACAAGCATTGACTTCTCCGGAAACAGCCGGCTACGTACGGCAACATTGGCAGAAAACAGATTGAGTTCGCTGAGAGTCCCTTATCTGGCGGAATTGACTCGTCTCGACATTCACGGGAATCCGGTGTCCGTCCTCAACATCACATCGTTGCCGGCGATTGAAGAACTTGACATGCGCGGCACGAGCATTTCCGGGCTCAATGACGTTTTCAAGGTGGCCCGCGGCGTCAAGCGTCTGTATGTCGGGGATATACTTCAGGACGGCGACAAGGTTTACCTGCTGTCGGGGCTTGAAGTTATGGACTGCTCCGGCAGCGCCATTTCCGACATCAACCTCAGATACAGCCGGTCGCTCAAGGAGCTTTCCCTCATCGGATGCAAATCATTGACCTCGCTGGATATCAGCTTGAATGACAGGCTCATGAAGCTCGACTGCACGGGATGCAGCGGTCTGAAAACCATCTATATGAACGAGTTGCAGAAGATAGACGGGATCAATTCCAGGGCAGACGGCAGAAAGCCTGAGGGGGCTTCGGTCGTGTATTCTGCAGTGGTCAGCGACAATGCTTTCGAAAAATATCTGACAGATACGTTCGACAGCAATGGGGACTTGTTCGTTTCCATCACGGAAGTGGAGAATGTCGAGGAGGTCAATATTGACAACAATGTTTACTCGGGCATTTCGTCTGTCCATGGTCTGGAGATGTTCCGTTCTCTGAAGAAGTTGTCTGTTCCTTGGCAGCAGATAGCGTCGCTGGATCTCTCCGCAAACACGTTGTTGACGGATCTGACTTGTGACGGCAATCCCCTGACCGGCATAGATATACGCCAATGCCATGAGCTCCGTACGCTCTATTGCCAGAATACGCCATTGTCCACCTTGGACTTGTCCGGATGCGGAAACATCTCGTCCATCTACTTGTACGGCAGCCGGTTCCGTCATCTCGACCTTACGTCCGCCACTAAACTTCGCATCTTGGATTGTTCTTCCTGCCGACTGGAAGGTGACCTTGATCTCTCCGCGTGCCCCGACCTTCAGTCGCTTGACTGTTCCGGCAACCCCGGCCTCACCCGCATCCTCCTGAACAGCAATTGCGCATCCTCAGTAAAGATCACCAAAGATGCGCAGTGTGTTATCTCGTATTAGCCCGGCTATGCTTGCTCCCAGTCGTCGATGGTCTTAGTTTCAGATGAGAAGTTTATGCCGAGCTTTGATTTTTCGACATTTATGTTTTACCTTTGCAGTTATTATATAAAACATGTAACATAATATATGTAACACAAATTATGGAACAGCTGAAGAATCCATTCGTAATCTACGGATACAAGGGAGCGGAGTATTTCTGTGACAGAAAAAAAGAGACTGAAACGCTCATAAATGCATTGAGAAATGAACGCAATGTCGTGCTCATATCACCTCGGCGTGTCGGAAAGACTGGACTCATCCATCATGTCTTTGAACAAGTCAGAAAAAACGAGCCGGATACGAGATGCTTCTACATGGACATAAACGCAACAAGGAACATGAGCCAGTTCATACAGTTTCTGGCGAAGACGGTGGTTGGACAAGTCGACACATTTTCCCAGGCGGCATTAAGAAAAATCACGTCATTCTTTTCCAGCTACCGGCCTACCGTTTCATTCGACGAGCTGACCGGAAGCCCGACTTTCTCCATAACAGTTGCCTCCGACAGGCAGGAAGAATCACTGAAACATATATTTGAATACCTGAAACAGTCTGACAAACGAATTTATATCGCAATTGACGAGTTTCAGCAGATTGCGGAATATCCGGAAAAGGGTACAGAAGCGCTACTGCGCTCTTACATTCAGTTTCTCCCGAATGTCTATTTCATATTCGCCGGCAGCAGTCAGCACCTCATGTCCGAAATGTTCCTGTCCGCAAAGCGTCCGTTTTATCAGAGTTCCCAGATAATGAGTCTTCCCCTCATAGATGTTGGAGAATATGAAGTTTTCGCAAACAGGTGGCTGAAACAGAAAGGAATTGAAATCAGCGATAGCGACTTCAGGTATATTTATGACTTGGTTGACGGCCAGACATGGTATGTTCAGAGCATCCTGAACAGGCTCTACGAAAATGGAGAGGACATTGACAAACAGACAATAGTTCGGATCGTCGAGAACACCATTAACGAACAGGAAGATGCATTCATCAACTACTGCAAATCGCTCTCCGACAATCAGGCGGCTCTTGTCGTGGCCATCGCCAAGGAAAAAGGAGTCGCGTCAGTTCTGTCACAGAAATTCATCCGCAAGTACAGTCTGCCGGCGGCCAGTAGCGTGAGCCTCGCCCTCAAGGCGCTGCGGAAGCGCGACTTCGTACATGATTTTAATGGGAAAATAATTGTATATGACCGATTTTTCTCAATCTGGCTGCGGCGGGAAACGGAGTAACAGCAATATCACGCTTCTCCGGTCATTCATCAGTCATCCATCCCGCACACCTTCCTGAACAACAATTGCGCATCTTCAGTGAAGGTCACCAAAGATGCGCAGTGTGTTATCTCGTATTAGCCCGGTTATGCTTGCTCCCAGTCGTCGATGGTCTTGGTCTCAGATGAGAAGTTTATGCCGAGCTTGATTATCTGCTTGCCGCTGGCAAGGAATGGCTTGTCGTAACCCTTTTCCTCGATTTGTTTCAGGGCAACTTCGGCGAATTCATCCCGCTTCAATTCAATGATATAGACATATTTGTCCGTATCGAAGACGATGTCTATCCTGCCGTTGGATGTCTGGTATTCAGTCTTGACATAGAGCCCCATCATTTTCAGCATTATCGACATCACGTTCTGGAAGTACAGTTCCAGGTCGCCCTGAATCATGTAGCTGTTTCCTGCGAAAAAAGCCGTGAGACGATTCATAAAACTCTCTATATCGCCCTTTTCAATATCACGGATAAATTGATAGACAGACAGTTCGCCGCCTGCCAATGCCGGAGCATAGAGATGACTTAACGAATTAAGGAATCCGCTCTTTACCTCCTCGTTAGGATAGTCAAGATTATAGGTGTTGAATCTCTGGTCATAGTCCTTTATCGTGAGATATCCAGCCTGATACATCAATGTTATCGGAGCCGGGCTTACATAGTTCGCTCCTGTCAGAGTCTCCACCGCCACGTCATTCTTCGAGATGTTGTCCAGATTATAATTCCCCTGCTTCAGGTATCTTACCAAGAATGTCGGCGTCCCAGTCTCGAACCAGTACATCCGGAATTTGCCAGAGTTGAATGTATTCAGAATACTGAACGGATTATACACGCCGATGCTGTCTTCACAAAAATGATAGCCATCATACATTGACGCCAATTTTTTATAGCATTCTTCTTCCGAAAGCCCGTTCATCTCCGCCAGTGTCTCCACGCTTTCGCCAAAATATGACTTGAGTTCCTGCTCCGATACGCCGCAGATGTCAGCATATCTGGCATCCATCGATATATCATTCAGATTGTTAAGCCCGCTGAAAATACTCATTTTGCCCAGTTTGGTCACTCCCGTCAGGAACGCGAAACGGATGGCATTGTCCTTACCCTTTATGACACTGTAGAATCCCTGAAGCTCGCGCCTGAACTGCTCCATAAGCTCAGGATTGTCAATGTTGTCGATTATAGGCTTCTCATATTCGTCGATGAGGATGACGACTTTCTTGCCGGTCTTGTGGAATGCCGCGTCAATGATGTCTTTAAACCGGGACGACAAGTCTTCGGATATAGGAGTGACGTCATATAGTGATTCCCACTTGCGAAGATGCTGGTCAAGGCTTATATTCAATTGCGAGATGTCAGTATAAGAGCTTCCCGTCAAATCCAGATGCAGAACAGGATATTCCGTCCACTCCTTCTCCAGAGACTCCATCGCAAGACCTTCGAAAAGTTCTTTTCTGCCACTGAAATACGCCTCCATAGTAGACACGAGCAGACTCTTTCCGAATCGTCTCGGGCGACTCAGAAAATAATATTTGCCGGTGGAAGTCAGCCTATAGATGAGAGCAGTCTTATCTACATAAACATAACCGCCATTTCGAATTTCTTCAAAACTCTGTATTCCTATCGGGTACAACATATTCCGTCCTCCGTTTATATTCCTCTCTTGTCATAGAGCCATCTACAAAGATAACGTTTCTGCCCGAAAATAAAAACTGCGCGGACACTCTCCCAAGAATGAGCGACCGCGCAACGAGAAGAATTTTCACTCAATTCTCGGCAGCATTGATTTTTAATGCATTATAAAACAGAGTGCAAAAATACAACTTGGCATCGTTACCATTTATCTATCTGAACTAGCCTGTCATTAGAAAAATATAGAATTGCATTGTAATATCCCCAGACTTCAACAACACCTAAACTATTTCTGGTCGAATATCTATCAGACGGATACCCCCATGCCTTTAAGCACATTTCCTTCGTCATATTGATAGCGACCTTATGGTTTTTTATGTCGTCAGCAAACTCGTTCCCGTATTTTGAAACATTTTCACGTTCTTCCTGCAATCTTCTATTCTCCTCACGAGCCTTAGCTTCTTTCAGAACCGCCATATAATTATTTCGTAAAGAAGCCACCAATTCCTCGGTTTTTTTCTTCAATGCTATAGGGCACACATTACTTACATGGTCATTACCGACATTGATATATGCGTCACACAATGCTGCATATTTATTGTTCCAAGTATCGCCTATTCTTCCATAGCTATTAAGATAATACGCTCGATCGAATTCTCCAAGATAAAATGAATAGCCCTGCCATCTACTTGATTTTTCAGCTTCCTTATATGCATCACTGCCCGTCGAATCGAAAAAATACGTAGCTATGCCGCCTATTTTTAACGAATAAGAATCTGTACCATCAGAAAAGACTCCAATTATCTTATCATCAACTACAATTACCTTTTCGCACTTATATGTCTTGTTCTTTGCGGGTGACGTTACCGTTGCGCCCGTAATCTCGTCTAAAAAAAACTCTTTGTCAATATCAATATAACATTCCTGTCCTTTCAGCAACTTACTCACCTTTTCGACATAAGGGCATGCATACATCACGTAATTAGCAATATTCGTCGGAGTAAAATGGCTAAAATAGGCAGCATCCGTAGGAACATAAAAACAACGACCTTTCTGGTCCGTAAAAATCAGAAGGATATTATTTTTACTGTTTTTCATGATATAACTATCTTTCTTTACAGCCGTTTGGACAAAATTTTTCAACCACGCCTTTATAATCGTGCTATCCGCAACCGGCTCTTGAGAGACTCCTCCCGAATTATAATAAACTATTCTTGATGTAGAGGGCATCTTACAGTTATCTATATAGTCATGGATATGTCGTTCCAATTGCTCTTTGAAAAGCAGCCGCCCAGTTATCGTATAATATCCTGGCTCCATATCCTCAATCGATAATGTATTATTGACTGAATCAGAACACAAAACGCCGCACGCTTCCTTAGGATAGTAGGCTCTCAACTTGTTTTTAACCAACAGCACACGAATGCCTACAGGATCGACATCCATTTTCCCAAAGAATTGTAATTCAACTCCGTTTTCCAGATCTTTGTCTGATACATGTCGCATTCTCTTGCTGATTATATCATCCTTATTCATCGAGTTTACAACCAGCGATGATGAAAGTTGCTGCTTAGCCTGCTCTGACGACATTATTTCAATTTGAGCAAAAGCGATGTTCATTGTCAGAAGCAATGTCAGCACCGAAAAAATTACCTTTTTCATCTTTTCCAATATATTCAAATGATCTTAATCTTTTGTTTTAGACATCAGGCTTATGAGTATCGATATCACCTCCCCGACAACACTTATGATTATTCCATTGCGCATAAGGCCATGAAAAGCCTTTATCACGTGCTTCACATCATCATGAGCGACACCGACATCCATGTATGATGCAAATCCTCCCAATGATTCAAGTCCATCAACAGCATTAGTAACCATTACAGTGTTATATATGCTTCTGTAAATGAAATATCCGAATATGTATATTCCTGCTGTCGCAAGCAGATGGATAAAATACAGTTTCTCGTCAGACGTAAATTTGGAATCGTCTTCAGCCACTTGTTCTTTAGGCTGAACTGTCTCCACGTCAGCAGAAACAGTCTGAGCGCCATGCTCCTTACCGGCTTCTTCCGGCAAGGAAGCCTTCTCCTCTAACCACATTCCACAATGCATGCATTTCTTTGCCGATGCAGGAATATCCTCCCCGCAATATGGGCATTTCTTCGTTTCCATAACTTAAAAACTATTGACGTTTATATCCTTCCAGCTTTCTATCCAGATCTATAATGGATGTTCCCCGATAGAGAGTCTTAAGTTCAAATTCATCAGACTTTGATTCCTCTACAATTTGCGTCAGGACATAATAGTTTTTGTTAATGGAGTATGTTACGAAATACCCTTTACAATTTTTCGTGGTTGAACCATAATCAGACTCCCAATCCATCATTTTCACCAGCTTTTCCGCCCGATTGGCAATATAATTGACATACTTAGTGATAATCTCCTCCATTGCCGCTTTATGTTCGGCAGGATTTTCCATACGGTATATATTGATTAGCAGGGTATTTAACTTCTTACAATACGACTTGCTAGGCGAGACTTTCCCCTCGACTATCCATTTAATTTCCTTTTCAAGTTCTTGTTTTGCTTCTTTCAAATCCTGAGGGCAGTTATATTCCCATGAATCATAAGACTGATTCGGATAATTCCCAAAATCTGAAAGTAATGCGGAACATTCATCCAGTTCCCAACTGATTTTATTATACAAAGAACCAGCAATACTGTTCCGAAGGAAGACCCTTGCGTATTCAAGTACGGGATTACACTCTGGCATACCTTCCTCATCAAAGAATTCTTCGGTATAATCAGGCAACTTTTTAATTTTGATCTTGCCCCGCTCAATAGTATTGATATAGTCATCAATTCCTTTCTCCACCGAATTCTTATCCATTGAACTCATCAGCACATAGGCTTTCACTTGCGAAGTATCGGCCGTCTTGGAGCCGCCGCATGAAGTGAACACAGAGATTGACGCAATAACAGCAAGCGTCGCAATTAAATTTTTAGCTTTCATATTTGTTGGTTTATTATGTTAATATTTCTCAATTATCCCTGTATTTTCTTCAGGGTCTCTGAAAGTTTCGCAGCGACATCATTCGCGTCGGTGGAGGATGTGCAGATATCGGCAATGCAGTCTTTCATGCCGCCGATTTTGTCCTTCATTCCTATTCTGACCAATGTCTTTTTCAGCAGATCCGGATTCTTGTCACGATTGCTGAATTTGAACACCACATGCTGGTCATCGGACGGAAGGATATCGAAATAGAGATTGCCCTCATCATCGCCGGTGGATTCGCACACTAGCGTCTTCCAATACCATATTCTGGTCGTCCAATGATTCAGTGCGGCCGCCCCGGCATTGCCTTGAGAGGCAAGCGCCTCATCGACAGCATTTTTCCACAGTGTCGTGCGATGGTTGGCCTGAATCACATTCTGCAGATATTCAATTCTATCGACGATGAATTTCTGCAGGCCTGGATCCTGGCCGAGAGCCTGACCGAGATCCCCTTCCTTGATATCATCATACTGCGCCGGAAGAAACTTCCACCACGAGCCATAAGACCGATAACCGCCATTTGACCATTTAAGCGCCTTGGAGAAATCGGAATCCGGGCCATAGCTCGCCTGAATATAATAGTGCTCTTTATAGAATCCCAGACTTATAACTCCCGGATTCCCGTTTGTCCTGGACTTCATGACAAAGCATGTTTCTCCACTCCAATTATCATTTATCTGCATGGACCAGCCTGAATTATCCCACCTTATCAATGCTGATTTCCATATATCCACGCCTAATTCAGCCTTTTCAGGAGCAAGGTCGCCGCCGATATCCTCAGAATCCGTTTTCACGTGAAAAGCGACGTTGAAATTCTTAATCGTCTCCTCCTTTATAGTATCTGAAAACCTGACATCAGAATATTCAAGATCATTCCTCAAAGCATCTACAATAGAGAATAATCCTTTCAGAAGATCGGTTTCTCCGACGCTGGCCGAATTTTCCTGCGGGCACACACTGTTCACAACTTCATTTACAGCTTCGCTCACATTCTTGATATTCTCCGGCTTGCATAGCATTGCCACAAGTGCTGTCTGATATTGCAGCTCCTTCTTTTCGTCATCAGTCAGCGAGCCATCCTTGACAGCATCGTACAGCTTTCCGAGAAAAGTCTGATAAACCTTCAGTTTCTCCTCGAATATCTTGGCGTTGCGCTGCAATGTCTTTTCCTGATTCGTCTGACCCTGAAGCAGGATGCACGTCACTACCGCCGTGAACAGCACGCCAAATATTGCGCCCATAATCTGTCCTGGAATCTCTTTACCCGTAAAGATGTGGAAAAAAAGAGCAATGAGACATACTCCAAGCGCACAAAACAGCACCAATGAGAGAAAGCCGCTATTCTCTACAATATAGTTCCACTGTTCTTTGAAAAATTTTCTCATTCTCATAATACAGTCTATCTAACTGGACGTGGGCTCCCCATTCTCTTTCCGAATTTATCAAACGTGTATAGGTAAGGTCCTTTCCTCAAAATGAAATCATCGCCCGTAATAGAGACAAAAGTTCCGGAACTAGACGATAATGTCGCAATTCTCTCCCCAAATTCATTGAACATATAATAGAAAGAACCCCTGAACAGGATAAAAAAGGTGCTGCTCCATCCGAGAAGTTCTCCGGCGGTGTCCGCCATAGTCTTGAATTTTCTCCCTCTTTCATCGAACAGGTCGTAGAATGACCCTCGACGTTCAATACTTGAAATAGCCATATCATCAGATTTTAAATAGTTAGACTCTTTATTCCGACACCAAGAATCATCTTGGCGAATTCAAGACCGGTAATGAGACGCACCCCTTTCTCATCAGCAAGCTGCTTCGCCTCGTCACTATAGTCGTCACAGGAAGAAATCACCCACATCTGGTTCATGAAATCCTTTACATGATACTTTTCCGAATATGACGTAATCTGCCTGACGGCCCAGTCGCCGGTATATCCATCATGCTTCTTCACCTGGACCATGACGGTAGTTTCAAGAGAATCGAAATGGGCGATGAGATCGGCATCTCCATCTTCCGTAGGGCAGCTGTTCTTGGCCGGCTTCTCGACATCCGCACCGATGGTCGTAAGATACCATTCCACCAGGGATTCAAACTTCATATCATGCAGGAGATTCCTGACAAGGTCCAGCACAGGTCCGGCAACAGCATTTTCAATTTCCGCTTTAAGGTTGACAGGTTTTCTGCGGTGCCAGTCAGAGATGGCGATATCAACCTCATCGGCGACTTCCTCCGACAGGGCAGCATTGGTACTGCGGTTCTTCATCGCCGAATAAAGAAGCTGCGGAGCATATTCCGAACGCGGAATGCCGGTAGCCAGCAGTTCGACTTTCCGATAGAACCCCATATCGACGATTTTTCCGTCAGGCGTATATAAATATCTGTCACCGGAAAGATTACAGGTCAGCCTGTTGCCGTGGCCGTCAGTCATCAGATCCATATCAATGGTCTCGTTCGTCAAGACCCTGTCATCTGCTATCCGGCAGACACTGAAAGTATCCCATATCGGCACCACCACGACATCACCACGTTTCATCTGAACGATGAACCGATAAAGGCTGAACCGGCTGCGGCCCAAGCCGTAAGAAGCTTCCTGCATCAATGCATCAAGGGCAGAAGCACCTTCAGCCAGAACCGCCTCGACAAACTTTTCATAGGAGAAATCACACCATCCTATAGAGAGATAATGGTCTCCGGAGTCATTGCCGTTGCCGAAAAACAGATGTTGAGCATAAGGAGATGCGTTTTCTCCGCAGGTTATGCGGTGCATCCAATAGTTGTTGGTCATAAGCGCGCCATTTACTTTACAATATGTGCTGCCACAGAGGCCTGTTCAAGAACAGGTCTTCGAAACAGTTCGGTAAAGTAAGGCTAAATAACGGGACAGGTCAAGTTCATTTTGGTTCATATCACTTCCAGCCGGAAATCTCACCACCTATGTTAATCTGAATTTTTGACGGGTCACTGGATAGGGTGACATTGATCGTATATCCGATACCTGACTTGAAGTCGATTCTTCCGTCAAGCAAATAAGATGTTCCGCTTGTGATCACCTCCACAAGCGGCTGCCGGTGCATCATGTTCTGCGGGACCACGATTGCCGCATAACGTCCGACAGATTCCCGACATGCCGTAATGCTGCGGGCGGCAGCCCGGCTGTCCTTTACCACAACTCCGGTTCCAAGGTCAATGACGGCGTCAGTCACCACATTATGGACCCGCACCACGATGTCGTCAGGCAAGTCCCCGTCGAAATCACTGCCCTTGACCAGATTTATGACAATCCTGCTCATCCTGTGGCTGAACTTGAGTTTGACTTTCTGCGGATAGCTCACACCCGAAGCCTTCGCCCAGAGGAAATCAGAAGCCTCATAGCCGCCAAGCTCCGTTTCCGTTCCAGGTGCAGCCTGATTCTCCTTGACAGAGAAACGGTACTCCTCCACAGACGACGGCGAAGCATACGGATAATACCCGTAAACATCATATTTGGTATCAATGTCCCACCACATTATCGGTCGGGAATGCCATTCCACGCCATCAAACGTAAGCCGGGCATTGTTCACGGCATTTCCTGAAGGCATGAGCACGGAAGGCTCGCCATCGACATTTTCCGTCATGTAAAGCCCGGCAATGTCGCCCTTTAAAAATCCGCTCGCCGCAACCTTAGTCCGGGCACCAGGATATTCCAGCTCAAATTTCATCTCCAGCGACGGTGTATCTTCCGTCCCCAATGACCCGGAGCATCCCGACATCATCAGGACCGCAACCGCTGCATATATGGTCTTCTTCATAATATCCATTATCTTTTCAAACCGTTACGGCAGCCTATGGCCGCACATTGTCCACCTTGTCATTCGCCACGAAATTTTCGAAACTGTATTCCTCCCCGGCGCACTGCATTATCCGCTTCACGATGATTTCACGGCTGACAGTATTGTAGTACGGAATACCGTTGTTCATGCAGCTATTGTACTCGGAGCGCCAGACTCCCTTGCCATGTCCGGAAGCCCCTTCATATATGCCCACCAGATTCCGGTACTTGTCATTTTCCAGAAGATGGCTCCAAGGCACTGCATCCTCCCTGGCCGTAAGCGAGATGTTCATGTACCAGCCCTTCGCCTGCGCGGCCGCGATTTCAGCCGCATGAGCGCAACAAGAGCACCCGCATGCATCCACGAAAGCATTGTGCCGGACGCTCTCGTCGCCAAGCTTCCCGAATCCGCGCCCACCGGCTTCATGCTGGACAATGCCCCTGAAATCATACGGATAATAATCATCGCGTTTAGGACAATACGAGATTGCCGTCCCGTCATCAAAAAGTCTGGTAGCCCCGCTGTAATCAGATGTATTCGTGACAATGATTATCAATGTCTGTCCGAGATTGTCCCGACTCACCGAAGGCATCGTGCATGCGTACTTCAGGATCTCGTCGGCTGTCCCGGAAAGGGTCCCTCGCGTCGCCGAGGTACCGAAACGGTTATGCACTGTAGTATTGGCATTTCCGACGCCGGATTCCGGTGATACGGCAATGCCTGTATAGACATTGAAATAATCCCTGTATGTCCTGTATGGCTCGATATCGAAGAAATCCTCCATGGTCTCGTTCACATCGGCGAGCAGTTTGCCGTCACTGATGTCTTTCGCATCATACCCCTCGCCAAGAATCACGACGTTGACACCTTTACCACGCGCAGCTTTCTGAAGGACAATGACTTCATCCTCTTCATGTCCATAATCATATTGATGGACCTCCAGCGACGCCCTGTAGTCATGATCTTTCAGGCGGAATACCACTTTACCGTCACGGCTGCTGCCTGACGGCATCCTTGAGAACGTCAGCCGTATCCGGGCATTGCCCTTTCCTGAAGTCCGGTCCAATGTCACCCACCCCGGCTGTTCCTCCACTTCCCACTCATCATCCGCATGAAGCGTGAAATCCCTTGAGCCCTTGGTGTTGAGCGCCGTAACGGCATGAGGCTCCAAGGAAAGATTCCGGTAGGCGGAAATGCGTTTGAAGTCCTTCCAGCCTGACGAAGTACGATAGTTCGGAACCGCAGCTTCAGGCACCTCAACAGTAAAATTCTCCTTGGACACTCCTCTGAATACCGAATGACCTCCCGTTACATTGAAATCATCACTGATAACCGGCGGAGTAACGCCCTTGCAGACTATCCGGTTTATTCCGAAACAATCCTCGAAAGCACCATCTACCCCGAATTCGGACTTTATCGTCTCCAGGCTTTCAGGAATGACAACTCCTTCTATTCCCTGACAATTGGCAAATGCACCGGCCCCGAGACTAATGACATTACCGGGAATCTCCAAGATACCTGTAAGACGAGAATTCCAGTTGAATGCTCTTTTCCCTATGACTCGCACTCCTGCAGGCAACACAAGACTTCCACTGAATTTGCATGACGAAAAGCTCTCCTCTGAAATGACTTCAAGCTGAGAAGGCAAGGAGATGCCTCCCTTGAAATGACAATCCGAGAAGGCCCGGATACCGATTGAGGTAATCCCGTCATGAAGCGTCAGTGTCCCGCCGAATCCACAGTACCAGAAACACTCATCCGGAATCTGACATATTTTATGAGGAATTTTCAGGGAGCCGCTCAAGCCCCCGCAGCCACGAAATGCAGCTTCCCCAAGAAAGCGCAATGACTCCGGCAGATAAATCCGTCCATACAGGCCGTCGTCGCCTCGAAAAGTGTTGGGTCCTATAGACTCCATCTTTTCAGGAATCACGATCTCGCAGCACAAGCCCGTACAATTCGCGAAAGCACCGTCAGAATAAAGCGTGCCATTATCCTGTCCGAGAGTAACCAACGTGGAAGGGAAAGATATTGACGAAAGGTTTGTACAGTTCATGAATGCCCCGGCTGCGATTGATTCCAGCCCTTCCGGAAAAGAGATGTTCCCGGACAACGACTTGCAGTCGGAGAAGGCCCTATATCCGATAGCTTTCAGATTATCAGGAAGCATTATTGAAATCAATGACAACTTTCCTTGAAAGGCATGTTCCGGAATGCAACAATCACTATTGGAGCTATATGGCGAACCATCTATATATCCCGACACGCCTTCTACGATATGTACTTCTTTAAGGTTCAATGAAGTAAGACTGGTCATCCGAAAGCTCATCACCGCGAAATCCCTGGCATTTATCTTCCCTGTAACCTTCAGGTTGCGAATCTTGTCCAACGCTTTTCCGGAAGCCTCCACACATCTGTCAATGGTACCTGGTTCAGACACATTGATGACGACATACTCCTTCGCTGTACCGCCATGCGGCTCCGTATCACTGTTCCATGCCGATATGCCGCCCTCAGAAGGAATGAATTCGAAATCCCCGTCCGGCTTCTTGTTCACTGTTATCGTAAAGTTATGCTGTCTGGAAGGCACGAATGTAAAATCCTCGTCCCGGCTGAACTTATAAGGTGTACCGTCCACAGTGATGCTGACAAGCGGGGTGCCGGCACTGACAGTCTGGGGAATGACGACAGCCCGCCATTCCCCGTCATGTCCGTAAGGGATTATTCCCGAGCCGTCAGGATTCCCTTTCACATAAGCCGTCCCGGTGGCGAGGTCAATATCCGCCGCCCGGCATATCCCTGTCACAAGGACTGACTTTCCCGCCTCGTCCCACTCTCCGGATGCGAAGCCCGAACCCTCTTCCAGAACAACACGTATCATGGAAAGTCTATGAGAGAACGATATCTGCACCACATCGGACGTAGGCGCCACATCCGCTGTCTTCCCCCAGAGAAAATCAGACGCTTCATACCCGGATAGCATACCATCAATAGTCTCTTCCGCCTGATTCCTTCTGACTTCGAAAGGCAGCGCCGACACATCGGCAACCGATGTGAACGGATAGTATCCGTAAATATCCGCATGGGTATGGCTGTCTTTCCAATATATGTCATGAGCAGATGTCCATGAACCGCTGCCAGCATTGAACTCGAACCACACATTGTCCGCGCGGTTCCCGTCCTTTCGAAGTTCGCCGGCCTCATTTCCATTATAATCAACGACATATACCCCGATTCGGTCGCCATCGGCAAATCCTGCAGCGTCAGCCTTGGTCTGATACGACTGCGTGACATTGCCGGAAAGCCGAATGATTGTCTCCCCAAGCGAATCCTGACGCAATGTCTCCCTGACGCAGCCCACGAAGAGCAGCGGCAGACATGCAATCATCGAAAATATCTTCTCCTTCATCATATATGCATAAAATAGGGTTGTGGCAGGTCAACCCGATCCGCCGTAATCGTTATCATCTGTCTCCCAACCGTTTATGATCACATTGAATTTTCCTCCGGCCCGGTTCAATGTCACGGTACATGTATGATCCTTCCCCGGAATCAATGTTTCGGTCACATTAACCTTTACCTCCTCCTTGCCGGCATTGATACGTATGACTCCCGCGCCGCCTTCCGGCTGAGGAAGGAGAAACGCCGAGAACACCGAATCCCCGTCATCATGAGCCTCGATTTCACCGGAGGTGTCCTCCGGAAGCAGCTCCCCGGTTTCGACATTGAACTGGCCGCCGTAACAGAACCCGCGCAAATGCACGGAAACGGCCCCGAAGCCCTCGGAATCCCAGCCTGCCCCGGTTTTGAGGACAATCCTCAGACGGCTTGCAATATGCTTCATTCTGATTTCAATGCCGTTTTTCGATGGCATTTCGCCCTCCTTTTTTCCCCAGAGAATATCGGAAGTCCTGTAAGCCCGGCAATTGCTCTGGTCCGCATTTACATTTATCCGCAGCGCATGAGCATCAGGAACTTCGCCGTCATAAGAAGAGTAGGGATAGACACAATACAGAGAGGCCGGTTCTTCCGGGTGCGGATAATTCAGCGTTTCATCCGTTTTCCAATGCCCTGACGGACCGACAGCGACAGGGATATTGAAACACAAACTTCCGGGTACAGAAAGACTGCCAGGCCCGTTCACTACGAACAGACCGGCCTTGTCGCCCTCCACGAAACCAGTTCCGAAGACATTGTCAGACGAAAGGGAGACCTTGACTGGCAGTTTCGTGTCTTCCGGGCGTCCTGTTTCATGATCTGCACGGCATCCTGAAAGAATCGCCGCAGCAGATAGAATAATCAATATCCTTTTAATGCCGCTACAATAAAAACTTTAAATTATATCAAGTCTGTTCAATCCGTTTGCAGCCCCGGCCACATACGAAAGAGGAACTTGTTCCCCTTCTCTATGCAATGCAGGGATATAAAGCGGAAAGCCCAGCATAATGCTTCCAAGCGAGAACCGGTCACCGGCGACTAGCTTCGAACTGCCGGAATCGGTCACCAGATATTCGCAGTTCCCAAGATATTCCAGTCTCACAATCCTGTCGGGTGCCCATCCGATAATGACGGACTGCCCGGCTTCCAATGAACAAGATTCCAGCGTCTTGGAACTGAAAAAGCGGGAACTTATGGTCTTGTCTTCCATGAGACCTGCGCAGTATGCACTGAAATCATTCTTCCCTATGAACTTGCATAAGATATCCAATGTCGATTTGCGGGGCACCTGGCTGCCGGAAACATATCCCCACAGGCGCTTCAGCGTCGATGAAGAAAGCATCTCTCCCGTTTCACGCTCCAGGACTACTGACAATGCCTCAAAATCCGTGGTAGTCCTGATTCTCCTCCCGTATGCCTTTTCCACATCTTCAAGAAGGCTGTGCAGTTCAGGTATGATTTTCTTAGCAATCTTAGCCATTATCAATTATGTTTCCATCCTTGCCGGACACATTCATCCGACTTACATGGCAAAATTAGTAATCCGACCCATAAAAGACAAGTTCATTACAGTTCATTTTGAAAACAATTATTGAAGATCACTTTTCCGGCTCGCGGAATTGTCAATGTCGAAAGTAAATGCTAACTATCGGAAAAGAGATGCTCATCGCTTCCACCATTTCTCCTGCTATTGTTTTGAAAGAGATTCTACTCAGTTTATAAAATGCGTCTGGAACTGTCGTTTTTAAACTTGAACATCCCTGTTTCATGACTTATTCTACCTAGCGCAATCCATTTATTGTAACCATTCTGCTCCGCCCACGCAGTGTAAAGTCTTTGAATTTGCGCCGGATATAATTGAACCTTTGGAATCTTCTTCCAAACGGCATCAGGAATGAGTGCATTGGCAGCAAAAGCATTGGCAGCTTTTTCCTCAGGGCTTTCATGGTCATAGTCTTCGAGATTTACACGACAGAATTCATTGTCATGGTTTTTAATATGTCCGAGTTCGTGCATAACCGCAAAAGCCAGATTATCAATCTTATCATACCTAGTAGTAACTACAATGCACGGACGATTCTGATAATCAAAGGAGTATCCGTCAATAGATGCACCCTCAACTTTCTTGACAACTCCGAAAATAATTCCGAATTCATCGAACTTTTTCGTCAGTTTCTCAATAGTATTATGATTATCATTCAGAATCTGGCTGATTTGAGGTATCAACTCGTCAATTCTATTCTCATCGTATATACTATCAATCTTGCGAGAAAAAGCAAATTGTTTAGCAAGAAGCATCCACGTCATAATCATCCGCGGATCTTTGCCAACTTTTGATGACTTCTTGAACAAACCATTCGTCTGGACAACTAGTTTGGCCGGTTCCGGAAGTTTGAAAGTTTGCCGGATAAAAGCTACCACTTCAGAATACAAATGCGACGAGAAGCCCAAACGGCTCGTAAGTGTTTTAATATCAAATACTTTAAGATATTCCTGATATTCTTCATATGCAGCAGTTTCCACAACTTGACGTTCTTCATTCTGCTGCGTGTCATAGTCATATACCGTCTGAAGTTTTACCCAGTCGATGGAAGGTATTCCCAGCACCTCCTCAAATTTATCTGCCACCTGCTTCGTGATCGAGCGTTTCCCTTTTATTATTTCGTTCAGATGAGATGGCTGCATCTCAATTTTCTTTGCAAAATTTTTCTGAGAAATACCACGTTCTTTAAGCTCCTCTTTAAGGATGCTGCCCGGATGGATGGCCATCTGCGCCGGAGCTTCATTTCTTATTACCATAGTGGTCATCATTTAATTCAATTATTAATATTTCAATGCCCCCATCAATTTCCTTAAACAGAATTCTCTCAACTCTACCATTAGCATTTATTATTCGATGCAAATATACGAATAATTCCCAAATTATGGAATTTTTAGTAAAATTATCATCAAGCAACATATTTGAACACAAAGCTTCTTGGAAAAATCGTATATTTGATACATTGCGAATTAATCATTGACATAAACATGAAAAACGGGAATTTTATTGCGGCGGCTATGGTGCTGGAACTGCTGCGCAATTCCCATGATGCCGGCTGGGGCGCGACGATAGGCCTGTTGCTGGGCATGTTCATCCCTCCTGTCGGAATCATCCTCGGCACAGGCATGAAACTGATAGTCTCCGGCCTTATGCTTTGGAAGATAATAGTTTACATGTAGGATTTTCCGAAAACAAAAAAGGCTATTTCCGGCTCGCGGAATTGTCAATGTCGAAAGTAAATGCTAACTTGCGGAAGTTAGTGCTTTATTTTTGGGGACATGTTGGAAAAAGGAATCAAAGGACAGGAAGAAATCACTGTCAACGAAAACAATACGGCGGAAGCTCTGGGCAGCGGTTCATTGGCAGTTTTCGCTACACCGGCGATGATTGCATTGATGGAAAAGACAGCAAGGCTGAGCGTGGCCCCGTATCTGGAAGAGGGGCAGAGCACCGTCGGTACTCTGGTGAATATCAAGCATTTGTCCGCTTCTCCTGTCGGCATGACCATCACCTGCAAGACAGAGCTGGTGGACATCGACCGCAGACGTCTGGTCTTCCATGTGGAATGCTATGACACGGCAGGACTCATCGGCGAGGGCGACCACGAGCGTTTCATCATCGACGAAGCGAAATTCATGGCCAAGACCGACGGAAAACTGCAATAATCAGAACAAACATAACCGGACCAATAATACAAATATGAAAAAGTTCATTACAGTGCTGCTGGCAATGACTGTTGCCGCACTTCCGCTCGCGACGACCGCGATGGGAATCAATGACGAAGCGAAGAAAGAGAAAACAGATTCCTCCTCGACTTCGAAGAAAGACAAGAACCTTTATCAGAAAACCTTCATCAAGGACAAGAGCTGCGTGACAGCGAAGTGTGATGACGGATTCATGACATTGCACAAGGTCAGCAAGAAACTATACATTGAACTTCCGAAATCATATCTCGGGAAGGAGATGCTCATCGCTTCCACCATTTCGCAGGTCAGCGACCCTAACCTCGGCTCGACTGGATACAAGCCGCAGGCCCCTATGCACGTGAAATTCGAACTGGGTGACAGCACGACCGTCTATATGGAGGAAGTCAGCCAGCTTCCGGACTTCAACACGGAAGACATCCACATGGCCAAGGCCGTGGAACTGAACGGAATGTCCCCTATCATCGGTACTTACGCTGTTTTCTGCGAGACACCTGACAATTCCGGAATAGTGTTCGAGATGACCAAATTGTTCACAGGAAATGACGACAATCTCGCGCCTGTAAGATCAGGCTCAAGCGGCGGAGTGAACATGACCGCAACTTTCAATGCCGGTGCTTCCACCCTTGGTGACATCAAGGCATTCAAAGACAATGTCTCCATCAAATCTACATTGTCTTATACCGTATCTGCGAACCTTCTGGGACTCGTGGCGCTGAAGAACAAGGATCCGTTCTCCGTTTGCGTGACGAGAACCATCCTGCTGCTCCCTGAAAAGAAGATGCAGCCTAGAATCGCTGACAGCCGCGTGGGCATCTTCCTGTCCACCAGAAGCACGCTCATCTCCGAGAAGGCCGGCGTAGATACCTACTCGGTTATCCACAAATGGGATGTACAACCTTCAGATTCAGCCGCTTACAGAAGAGGTGAACTTGTGGAGCCTACCAAGCATATCGTTTTCTATATGGATGACGCATTCCCGTCAGAATGGAGAGAACCTGCCAAGAAGGGCATCCTCAGATGGAACACCGCATTCGAGAAAATCGGCTTGAAAAATGTCATCCAGATCAAAGACTTCCCTACTCCGGAAGAGGATCCGGAATTCGATCCGGACAACCTCAAATATTCTTGCATAAGATACGTTCCGGCAATGATTTCCAATGCGATGGGACCATCATGGGTAGACCCGTCAACCGGCGAAATCATCAACGCATCCATCATCGTATATAATGATGTCATCAAGCTTGCGGAAAACTGGAGATTCTGCCAGACTGCGCAGGTGGACGAGCGAGTCCGCGGAAAGAGATTGCCGAAGGACGTGCTGGAGGAAAGCATTGAATATATCATCGCTCACGAAGCAGGACATTGCCTCGGATTCATGCACAACATGTCAGCGTCGGCAGCGTTCCCGACAGACTCCCTCAGAAGCCGCACTTTCACGGAGAAATACGGTACGACGCCATCCATAATGGACTATGCCAGATTCAATTACGTAGCACAGCCGGAGGACAAGGGAGCACGTCTCACACCTCCTTTCCTCGGCGTTTATGACGAATTCCTGGTAAAATATGCCTACACTCCGCTTCTGGATGCAGACGGCATGGAGGGCGAAAAAGCTACACTTGAAGGATGGGTGGACAGCCACGCAGGCGACCCTCTATACAGATACGGCAGACAGCAGGTCATACACAGATATGACCCGTCAGCCATCGAGGAAGACCTCGGCGACGATCCTGTGAAATCAGGCCAATACGGAGCTGCCAACATCAAGTATATAATGTCCCATCTCAATGAATGGGTTACCGACGAGATGGATCCGGACGGCAGCCTCAGAGAGAGCAGATACGAGGCTCTCGCCAAGCAATACAACAGATACCTCAACAATGTGATAATGAACATCGGAGGCATTTATCTCAATGTCGTAAAACCTGGCACTCCGGGCAAAAATGCATTGGCAGTGCCTGTGGACGTCCAGAGGAAATCATTGAAATGGGTGATCGACCAGTTGAAGGATTGCGGTTGGGTGAACGACAGGAGCCTCACCGACATGTTCCCGTTGAGAGTGGACCTGGAGCCTATCTTCCAGTATTACACGGCATTGGACCTGTTCAGCACCTATGCGAACGTGATTCTGTCGGCGCATGTGAAAGACGCGAACGGCGAGTCCTACACGATGCAGAACTGGCTTGACGACATCTATGAATGGGTATGGAAAGGCACGGAGAACAGGAAAAACCTGACACGTGGAGAGCGCATTCTCCAGAACCTCTACATTTCAGCAGCATTGAAGGGCGCCACGAAGAGCACCACTCTCGTGAAAGCCAAGAGCATCGCTTTCGCCGATGACCCATACCTGCCGTCAGTGGAGCAGCTTGCCCTCTATGGCCTGGATCCTTCCGGAATGGCTGAAAAATATCTCGGCATCCTCAAGGATTACGAGGCTGAGTACGGAAAGGGTTCTGTCGCTGCAAGCATGCTGGACACCAATTTCGGCGAGTCCGGTTACAACTGGCAGTACAGGGTCAATACCAGGACGCTGGATGAGTCCAAGGCTCTGTTCCATGAAGACCTTACGAGAATCGCCAAATTCCTGAAAGCCAACATTTCCGGAGCGAAGGGCGAGACCAAGGCTCATTACAGGTCCCTGCTGAAGCAGATAGAAAGCTCCATCTGACGAACATAACAAACATATAACTTATTCAATTTTAAACACTTATACACTATGAAAGGAAAACCGGGAAAAGCATGCCTATGCATGTTGCTGTTACTGGTTTCGATGATTCATTTCGGGTCGCAGGCTTATGCACAGAAGCCGACGTCCAGAATGATCACCGTGATCGGTAATGTCTCAGATGAATCCGGCGAGCCTCTGGCCGGAGTGTCCGTCATGCTTCAGGGTACCAAAATCGGTGTCAGCACTGATGCGGACGGAAACTACACAATACGGTTCCTGCCGAGAAAAGATCAGGAAAACATCATCGTATACAGCTTCATCGGCATGGAAGAGCAGACTTTCAATGCCAAGGCTTCCGTTCAGAACGACGTAATACTCAAGAGTTTGGATTCAGAACTCGACCAAGTCGTCGTGAACGGATTCTATACGCAGAAGAAGAGCACATTTACCGGTGCGGCCACCACCATCAAGGGAGAGACACTGGTGGAATTATCGCCGACCAACCTGCTTGCCGGCATTGCCGCAATGACTCCGGGCATGGTGCTGGTGGAGAACAACGCGGCCGGTTCCAACCCGAATGCGATTCCGTCGCTCCTCATCCGAGGCGCATCGTCGCTTATCACCAATGAGAGCGAGGAGGGCGTGAACAATCCGCTCATCATCCTGGACGGCGTGGAGATTTCCATGGAAGAACTCTACGACCTGGACATCTTCGACATAGAGCGTGTGGATGTCCTGAAAGATGCTTCCGCGACCATTCTCTACGGAGAGAAGGGTGCCAACGGCGTCATTGTCGTGGAACGTAAGCGCATCGAAAACGCAAAGGCAAGGCTGAGCTACAACTTCGTGCCGCAGTTCAGCGTCCCGGACCTCAGCTCGTTCAATCTTACCAATGCAAGCCAGAAGCTTGAACTTGAAAGACTTGCAGGGCTTTATGACACAGCTGACGGTTCCATGGACAAGGCTTATGCCTATAAGCTGAAGAACGTGCGCCAAGGCGTGAACACCGACTGGATCCATGCTCCTCTGCGCGTTCCTTTCAGCCACCAGCACTCGCTCATGTTCAGCGCCAAAGGACAGAGCGTGGACTATCGTGCCAACGTCCGTTTCGCTGACAACTACGGTGTAATGAGAGGCGACCGCCGAAGGAACTACAGCATCGGTTTCAATGTCAATTATCACACTCGTGACAAGCTGACCGTCTCATTCAGAACCACTTACACATTGACAGACTCGAAGGAATCCCCTTATGGAGACTTCTCGTCATACTCCAAGCTGAACCCGTATGAGAAGGTCTACGACGAAGATGGAAACTACATAAAGAATTACTACTTCGATCCGTTCAACACCAACTCCGAAAGGATGGCTAATCCGCTCTATGATGCGACGTTGTCAAGTTTCAGCAAGGCCAGGACCCAGAACCTGACGAGTTCATTGACCGGCAAGTGGAATATCACCAAGCACTTGGATATCAGCGGACAGGCGAACATGACCATCAGTTCCGGTACCAGCGACAAGTATGTCTCTCCGGATGCCGCACAGTATGTAGGTCTCTCGGATGTCTCACAGAAAGGCAGTTACGCCTTCGGTTCGAACAAGGGATTCACCACCAGCGGCAAACTCGTGATTTCATACGGCCTTCCGTTGGACAAGAAAGGGTCATTGTTCAGAATCAGCGGCGGAAGCAATATCAAGAGGACATCTTCCAACACTTCACGAGGCGAGGGCCGGGGCTTCCTGAAAGACGGCCTGTCCGACCTGTCATTCGCGCTCGGATATGCTCCTAACGGCAAGCCTACGGGAAGGGAAAGAATCGCCACCGAGGTCGGTTTCTTCGTGAACGGCAACCTGGGATTCCTCAACAGATACATCCTCGACGGATCATTCAGGACTTCCGGATCTTCAAAGTTCGGAGCGGACAACAGTTTCGCGCCGTTCTGGTCTGTCGGTCTGGCATGGAACATCCACAACGAGCCGTTCCTGAAAGATGTCAAGTGGATAAACAGTCTGGTACCACGTTTCAGCCTGGGCTACACGGGAACAGTGTCCTTCGACTATTATCAGGCGAAGACCATCTACGAGTACAAGTCTGATTATGACTACTATACAGGCATCGGCGCAGGCACCAGAACAATGGGCAACCCTGACCTCAAATGGCAGAAGAAGCTGTCGCGCAACATCGGTATCACCGCGGCAATGCTGGACAACAGGCTCAATGTCGAGTTCAACTGGTACAACAATACCACCTACGACCTCCTGATGCCTATCAATCTGCCTTACTCAGTGGGTGTCTCATCAATGAACGTGAACTTCGGCCAGCTGAACAATTCCGGTATCGACCTGTCACTTTCCGGAAGAATCCTCAATACAAGGGATTGGTCCTGGGTCATGGTCCTGACCGGAGGCCATGTGATGGACAAGATCAAGAATATTTCCACGGCATTGAAAGGAACCGAGGTGGCAGATGCTTCTGACGCCATCAAGCCGAAAATCCTCTTCACGGAAGGAGGCTCGCAGTTCGACATTTATGCAATGCGTTCAGCAGGCATTGACCCGGCTACGGGACAGGAAATCTTCATAAAGAAGGACGGCAGCTATACCTACAACTACAATTCTGACGACAGAGTCGCCGTGGGCAATACGAATCCTATCCTCCAGGGCTCATGGATCAACACATGGAGATACAAGGGATTCTCGTTGAGCCTTACCACGACATATACCTTCGGAGGAGATTTCTACAACAGTACCCTCCAGGGCAAGGTAGAGAACATCAATCCAAAGCAGAATGTGGATGCACGTGCCTACACGGACAGATGGAAGAAGCCGGGAGACCTGGTGAGATACCTGGCCATAAATTCCACCAGGGAGACCGTGAATTCCGAGAGGTTCGTGGAGAAACGAAACGAGCTCTACTTCTCAAGCATCAATGTGGCGTATGAATTCAACACCAAGTTCATGAGCAAGATAGGCCTCAAGAAACTGAGCGTGGGATTAGGCCTGTCGGATCTGGGATATCTTTCAAGCGTCAAGTTCGAGAGAGGAACCTCATATCCGTACTGCCGCGCCATAAATCTGACATTCCGTCCAACATTCTAAACGACTGTATACAATGAAGCATATATTATATAAATTACTGATACCTGTCCTGATGCTCCAAGGCCTGGCCTCATGTGCCGATTTCCTGGATGTCAATCCTAAGGGCGAAGTATTCGATGCCGACATGTATGAGTCGGCAGAAGGCTATGAAGATGCTTTGTACGGCATATACGCGCAGCTCGGAACCAGCGACTATCTCTACAAGAACTACCTGCACTGGTTACCGGAAGTGCTTGCCGTCAATGTCCATACTACTGATGACGGGCTCCAGAGCATGTCATACGCAGTGTGGAACAAGCTCAGCGCCACCCAGATAAGGAAGGGCATCTGGGCCAATTCCTATAAGATCATAAACCAGCTGAACAACATCATCCAGCACATTGAAAAAGGTGGAGACGACGAGTTCAGGCATACACCGCTGTACAAGGGCGAGGCTCTGGCCCTCAGGGCATTGATCCATTTCGAATTGCTCAGACTTTACGGCGCGCCGATATGGGCTCCGGACAGCGAAAAGGCGAGGGCGATTCCTTACGTGACCCAATATTCCTTCGATATCACCAAGTTCAGCTCTCTTGACGAGGCTTATGAACTGATATTGAAAGACTTGAAGGAAGCCGAGAAGTATCTTGCGGAGGATGAGACATTGGTAGGCGAAACACGCACGAACAGCAGGAGCGGCGGATTTACAGCCTGCCGTATCATCCACATGAACCTCTATGCCGTGGAGGCGCTTATCGCCCGCGTATATTGGTCCAGAAATGATCTTGCCAATGCCGCAATCTATGCAAAGAAAGTCATTGACAGCAAGAAATTCGGCATGCGCAGCGTGGAAGCGTTCAACCAGCCGGACAACGGCACATTGGATTTGCGCGAAACCATTTTCGGAATCTATTCGAAGAAATATGAGGAGGAAAATGCGAGGATGTACGGTCTGACCGGCAGTTCCGCTTCCAGCACATTCCAGCTGACCGACTATAGAAAACTGTATGAGACCAATGAAGGTGCGACTTCGACCGATTACAGGTTCACGGCATGGTTCGATGACGGACAGCAGCTGCTGGACAAGCTTGTGAACCCTATTTATTACAGCGCTGAAGGTTCCACCTATACCGGCAAATCGATTCTCGGAAACAATATCCTGAGGATTCCGGAGATGTATTACATCATGGCGGAATCGCTGCTGGCTTCCGACCCTGGCAAGGCTACGGAGTATTTCAATGTCGTGATATCGTCACGTGGCCTGGAACCGCTGGAAGGCATCAACGTAACCGAAGAGATGCTTTTCAATGAAAGAAGAAAGGAATTTTTCGGCGAAGGTTTCCTGTGGCATGACATGAAACGTCTAGGAAAGGACATCGAAGTTTCAGCAGGAAATACGCTTTCCGGTTCAGACGTAAGCACTTACAAGATTCCTTATCCTATCGGAGAGGATGAAACGAGAGATGAGTTGAATTTTAACAAATGACAGCCATGAAGACATTGAAAATATGTAAAGCATTGTGTCTGACAGCATTGACCATTATGGCTGCCGGATGCAAGGGAACATGGATAATGTACGATCAGGAACAGAAGGACCATTTGTATTTCGAAGTGACTTCTGCGACGAACGTTTCATTTTCATTGACAGATGCCACGACGATGACACAGACCGTTCCTGTGAAGATGATGGGAATGCCGCGGGATCACGAGAGAGTGATTTCCCTTACATGGCTTGACCCGGAGAAGGCTGAGGCAGAAGACGGTACAGGCATTGTAAAGGCTGTTGAGGGTACTGATTTCACGGTTTCGGACCTGGTGATTCCTGCAGGTGAAATTTGCGGAAACATTGTCTTTACGATAAACAGGACCGAGGGCATGAAGACCGAGATTCACGATATCCGGTTCAGCATTGCGGAGAATGATGATTTTCTGCCGCTGAAGGCTGACAGCACGAGTATTTCTAAGATTCTGACACCGGTTTTCGACATCAAGGTTTCCGATGGTGAACCGCTGTGTCCGGATTGGTGGGATGCTACGACAGGGTCGGGAGACGACCTGAAGGGGTGGACCATGTATCTTGGCAAGTATTATCCTGCCAAATTCAGGAAAATGCTTGAGTTCTACCATGACATGAAGGCCAAGAATCCGATTTTCTATGAGGACTGCCTGGCAAAATATGGTGAAAACCTCGACAAGAAGGGTATCACGAAGAGCTTTTTCGCATCGGAGAATCCAGCCGCATGGGCTTCGTATGTCCTGATACCTCTCTGCGAGTATTACAAGACCTGGTATAGCGGACATCCGGATGACCCGAATGTGGAAACAATTCAGACGAAGTCAGGAACAGTAGGAAAGTATTGGAGAGATCCGATTGCTTTGCTGCGTTAACAGGAGGACAATATCATGAAACTATATAAATTATTTGCATTGGCTGCCGTATTCGGCATGACCGCATGCTATGGCATAAAGGACGAGGACTTTCCGGAGCTGTCGGCGATTACGTTCAGCGAAGTGTCCAATGTCATCGATGTGAATATCGGCGAGGAACTAGTTTATACTGATTTGAAGGTAAACAGCAGTCTGCCTGTCACTTACGAGTGGAGCTACGGCCAGAGAAAACAGACCGGGACGCAGCAGGATATGGCCAGCATCACCGTCATTTCCGACAAGGCTGACATCAGGTACACCTTCAACAGAGTCGGAACATATATCCTCCGCCTCAAGGCTGACAACGGCGAAGATATCCAGTTCAAGTATTTCACATTGAACGTGAATTCCGGAATGGACGAGGGCGTGCTGGTATTGTGCGACGATGACGTGAAGGGAACATTGACCTTTATCAAGCAGCTTCCGGAGAATGCGGGGGCGGACGAGCAGGAGATTTTCCCGGACGTGTTCAGCCTGATCAATCCGGGGCAGGAACTCAAGAAGCCTACCGACATGTTCATTTCCGCTTACACGTCCAAGGAGGTCCAATACCGGTCTCTGCTCATTTCCACGGCAGATGAGAACGGCACCATCTTCAAACTGGAGCCGAAGACTTTCGAGTATTACAACAAGACAAGCATGCAGGAAAACGGAGGCACACATTGTACCGGCTTTGCAGGTGAGAGTGCGAGCAGTGCTGCATATTATACCCTGATGGCAGGTGCTGACGGAAAGACCTACAGATACGACCTCTACGGTGATTTCGTGTCAGAGCGTCCTGATGCATCGGCTACCGCCAAGGTGGACCGTGCCGGAAGGATACTCTATCGCACGTCCGCGACCGGCAAACCGAAAATGGAAAATGTCCTGTACAATGAGCATACCCTTATCCAGCCGGACAATGCCAAGGTGACCAAGCTTGATTTCAGCGGTTATAAGGTAGTGAATTTCAGTGCAACGGCAGACAAGAACATAGTTTATGTGCTCCTTCAGAAAGAGGGAGCGGAAAACACCTATTGCATCAAATCCACTACGGGATCATTAAAGGCCGCCAAATCTGTCCTTCCGGATTTCGTCGTGGAGGGCGGCATCAAGATGGACCGCAATTCGATAATGGTCACATCCTTCAATGCGCCGGATTTCATCTACTATTCGTATGACAATGCCATTTACCGCTGGACTCCTACGACCCTGCCTCCTACCTCACCGAAGATTACTCTCCCGAAAGGCGAGCAGATCATGTCCATGTGCACGAACTTCATGGGCAGTTTCCAGGGGGCAGAAGGCACTTTCGAAACTTTGCTCTACGTGGCGACTTGGAATCCGGACAGAGCCGGCGAGAACAAGGGCAGTGTCTACATATACCAGTTCTCGGACGACAGCCTGGTAAAGAAATACGAAGGCATTTGTGCCAAGCCAGTGAAAATCATGTACAAATACAGGATTTCGTAGCAGACTGGATTGACAATCATTGAAACAAACATGAAAAACGGAAATTTTATTGCGGCGGCATTGGTGCTGGGAGCATTGGTTTCACCGGCATTGACACCGGCATCGGCACAGACGGCGTTGGAGAAGAGGGCGGAGATCGAGGCGCGGTACGGGGTAAAGGACGCGGTGGTGAGGTATGACACGCGGGCGGACATGATGAAGGAGCCGTATCGTACTGGGGCTGAGTATTTTATGTATCCGATGGAACGTCCGGAGATGACGGCGGCGCCGAAGGGGTACAAGCCTTTTTATATCAGCTACACGGGACGGCACGGGGCCAGATATGCGATCAAGGATGAGGTTTATGAGAATGTGCTGGAGCTGCTGCGCAATTCCCATGATGCCGGCAAGTTGACCGAGGCGGGGGAAGACCTGTATCGCAGATATGAGGTGTTCTATCCGAACGTGGCATACCGTGGCGGCGACCTGACCAGCAAAGGACAGGAGCAGCTCCACTTCATCGCCAACACATTGTACCACAACTTCCCGGAAGTTTTCAAGGGACGCACACGCGCCGAAGTCCTTTCGACCCCGGTACCACGCGTATTGCTTACCATGGTCTGCTTCCTGGACGAAATCCGGACACTGGACGACGACTTCGGATTCACGGTCGACACCGGGCGCAAATACCTCCCGGTGCTGGAACCAAACGGATCGAAAAATCCATACCGCACAGTCGTGCCGGCGACCAAGGAGTCCAAGGAATCAGCTGCCGCAATGAAGGCTTCGCGAATCGACGCAAAAGGCTTCTGCTCAAGGTATTTCAATGATGTCGACTCCCTGGAGCGGAATTATGGAATGTTCACGTTCGAAGACAACATGAGGAGCATTGTCATGGATATCCAGTGCCTGGATGACGCTTCGGCAAAGGACAATATGCTGGACATTTTCACGCCGGAGGAGCTGTTCAATCTCTGGGAAGTGAGGAATTACAACGGCTATCTCTTCTGGGGATTCTCGCCGCTCGCGGACAATCGCAGCGTGACCAACAATGCCGCCATCCTGAAGGACATCATGGAGAAAGCGGAGAAGAACTTCGCTTCCGGTGAAATCCAGATGGATCTGCGGTTCACGCACGACACGGCGGTGCTGCCGCTCGTTTCATTCATGAGACTGAACAATTTCGGCGCAGTGGTCAATGACCCTGACGAAGTGAAGAATTATTGGCGCAGCGACCAGATTCCGATGGCGTCGAACCTGCAGCTGATTTTCTTCCGCAGCAAGAAGAATCCGGAAATCCTGGTGAAGGTACTGTACAATGGTCACGAGGCCATGTTGCCTCTCCCTGAGGCGGCTCCATCGTTCTATCCATGGAGCGCATTCAAGGATTTCTACGGGAAACTGATCAGCGAAACCAAGTAAGCGTTAAAAAATAACAATATCATCAAGACGGAGTTTCGGCACATAGTGGACTCCGTCTTTTGTGTATGGTGTAAGATCCGAAGAGTCCTCGACAGGCTTGAGGAAAACACTCTCCGCGGCTTTGCCTATACAGAGCACCGCAAGCGGTTCATTGGCTTCATCCTTGAAGAGATTCCGGATAAGTTCCCTATCTATATTGCCTTTAATCAGACAGTTAAGCCCAAGTTCAACGGCTTTCAGAGCCATGCTCTGCAGGGAAATGCCGAGGTCAATGTCGATGTACCTGTCTTCCGGAATGGCAGTATAGACGACAATGAATGCGGTCGCCGATCCGGACCGCGCAGGTTCACGGAAAAGGATTTCGCGCAACGGAGCGACATAATCGCCGGAAACAAGCCGGTAACGCAGAGCTTGACGGTTCATTGCCGAAGCGATTCTCGTATTCACTTCGACAATGGACCTCAATTGCTCCGCCGTGACGTGGGCATCCTGCTTATAACGCCTTACGGTGCGGTTCTTGACCAATAACGTGTTCAATGAAGTCGTGCCATGTCTCACCGGACTCTTCTTCGCAGCGCCTGCACCGAACACCTCTTCATATCGCTTTTCCAAATAATTGTCTGCCATATCTACAATGCAATTTATGCACAAAGATACAGCTAAAACTTAATATTGACGATTATCGGATAATGATCTGACGGGTAACAGAACTTGGTCACGCCGCGCGGGTCACGGCACGACGTCGGATATCCGTCATGGATAATCTCGGCTGAACGTACCTTCCGGAAAAGAGGCTCCGTCATGTAGATGAAGTCAATTCGCCTTCCGGAGAGCGTACTCTTCTGGAAATCACCCGGATGCAGACGATCCACGATATCTATGTAAGGAGTGTTTCCACTTACGTAATCATGCACCAGGAACGCCTTGTTGTCCTCATCGAAACCGTAAATGCTGTTATCCACACGGGAAACGGCATTGAAGTCACCAAGCATCATCCAATACTGGGAAGCCGCATCCGGAACCGTACCGATGGTCTGGTCGCAAATGTACTTCATTTCCTTTGCACGGAACACGTCACCCTCCTGTTTCTTACCGCTTTCTGCTTGATTTTCAGCCTTGTAAGCATACCTCTGAGGCCACGTGTGCAGCGTGACAATGTTTATCTCCTTGCCGCCGACTTCCACCTGAGCCCAACCGGCGCCATGCACCACGATGATATCATCCCCGTTTCCGTTCACCCTCTTCACGATACGTACCGGGTACTTGGAAGTGATTACCTGGGGAAACGTGTCACGCTTGCCGCAGACGAGCACATATTGATGTCCGTAACGCCTCGCAAGGAAATCCCAGTTCCATGGAAGATAGAACTCGTCGTACTCCGTCATCTTCACATTGGTGCCGGTACGATAACGCGATTCCGCCTCACACCATACGCAGATATCCGGGTCCTGCGACTTCACATACTCCACGAAATTGTCATAATTGTTCTCCTGGTCGGCCCACATCCCGTTCTGGATGTTCCAATAGAGAACTTTCAGGTCCCGCCCCGAAGCCGGAAGCGCCAGCATCAGGACGAGGACCGAAAAGATAAAGGTCAATGATTTTCTTTTCATTTCATATCAGTTACTACATACGGCGTTTCGAGCGCATATCTGGCAGCCTGGAGCGCAATCGGTGCATTGGCATCGGTCACAGGCGTGGTATATGAACCGTTGGTCGTATCGGATACATTAAATCTGTATGCATTGCCATCCAGCTTCACATTGTCGAAAGACGGAGAAATCAGCTTCTCGAACATCATGCAGGCAGCGGCATAGCGGCTGATGCCACAATCCATGTGATAGCCGTCACGAGTCAGGCACATGGAGTTGTTCAGCGAAGAAGTCCTCAGATTCTGCAGACAAGTACCTGTAGCGATGACATCCTTGAACGGAACATCCGCCATGAGTTTCTTCGTCATGGAAACGATGACATTGTACATCTCCTCCGTTGTGGTGAAATTCATCTGGCCCCGGTCCGCAGTGGCAATCTTGTTCATGTCGTGATAAGCCTGGGACATGATGAAGTAGAAATCAGGAGTCTTCTCCGGGCAGTCAGCCTTCACCTTGTCCACAAGACCCTGGACAGCAGCCTTCTGACTCGCAGTCCAATCCCATGCCACAGCACGTCCGGTATGCTCCTGGATAGTCACGATATCCCACTTGTCGCTCGAAACAATCTCATGCAGGCTATGTCCTGTGACATCCGTCCATCCAGTCGCACCGTTCTCGCATCTGTAGCAATGATAATCTACGGAAGTAGTGTAACCGTTCGTGTACTCGAAAATGCGACGGCCGCCGTAATACATGTGATAAAGCTTGATGTCCTTGATGCCGGCAGCGGCAAGCATTCCCGGAAGATGCTCCACGGCATCCTTGGTAAAACTGTTGCCGATGAAGAGAATCTTCAGTTTCGCATTGGACTCGGCAGGCAGCTCAGAATCTTTCGTACCGATAAGGTAGGTGATGTCGGTCAATGTCGATTTTCTCGCGCCCTGTTTGCCGAGATAATTCTCCTTGGTTTCATCAGTGTACTCGTCATCGACGCCCTCGCCGCCATTGTAAGTTCCTACAGTACCTCCGGCAATGCAGTTGCTCCAGGAAGCTTCACCATTGTTATAGCCCCAGAAAAGACCGCGATTCTGACTGTCAGTCTGCACCTTGCCATAGTTCGCGCAACGGCTGAACTCGCAGTTGTTCGCAAGATTGGCAATGCCGCCGGTCCTGGCACTTGAAGTGGAAATGATGTCGCCATAGTTGATACAGCCGGTAAGCGAAGATACATTGGCCACATTGCAGACAATATTGGCAATACGTCCCTTGTCCGGTCCGGGACAGGTATTGAACTGATTTCCACGGTTCACGCAGTTCACCAGTTTCGTCCTGCGGTTGGCAGCTGCGCAAATACCTGATGTACGGCAAGTTGCAGATGTCATGTTACCAGTATTGGTACAGCCGGAGACCGTAATGAAATGCTGTGTATCGACTGTCGCCGTACCGAATCCGAGGATGCCGGCAATATGGAATGTCGTAGCTCCACCCTGGCCATTACCATCCCGATTCTCCGCCACGATTTCGCCGAAATTATCCACACTGTCGATGATGATGTCCTGGTTCTCTGTAAAGGCGTAACCTATCAGCGACATGAACTGTGCCTTGTTATTGACGCCTGTCTTGCTGCGGAATGTCATCGGCGCATAGCTGTGCACGTCGCGGACAGTACCATCGTAAACCAGTCCGGCAATCACGCCATGTGATGTCTCTATGCCCGGAGCCTCCACCAGAAGCGAACAGGTGGATTCGAAAGTAAAGTTCTCCACCACTGCTCCCGGTCCGATGACACCGAACAATCCGAACGTGCCGCCTTGCGTAGCTACGGTGCTGTGCATCTTGAAGTTGCGGATCTTGTAACCCTGTCCGTTGAACTTCCCGGTAAACATCGGTCCGGTGACTTTAAGCACATTATTGTTGTTTACGAACGTAGCGTTCCCGATAGGAGTCCAATCCTTGACGGATGACATGTCGATGTCATTGAGCAGGTTGATTCCGCCTGCCTCATCCTGCCACTTTTCCAGGGATTTACCGGCATTGACAGCGGCAGCGAAATCCATGAAGTCCTGAGCGGACGCGATACCCTTGGTCAGGATCTCACCCGCGAAGACATTGCCGGTAGTTACGGCCGGCTGGGTCTTGGCTGTGAAGAAGATATGATCGGAGAAATTCTCGGCCGTAATGGTAACGACCTTGCTTTCATCAGAATAAGGACCGATCTTGCCGCCGACCTTATTGTTCGTGATGGTGCAGGTCTTGTTGTTCGTGTTGGCTAAGATTATGGCAATGAACTTCTTCGAAGGATCGGCAGCATTGAAAATGTCGGAACGTACAGTTCCATAGTTTTCGCAGCCATCCACCACGCAAGAATTGTCATTGGTCTGACCGACGACGCCGGCAGCATAGCCCTGAGTGGTATTTCCGGCTACGGCAAATGTCACATTACCCTTGTTCACGCAGTTGATTGCGGAAGTCTGGATGTTCAATGCTGACACGATACCTGCCACACGGGTATTGGATGCCTTCGTGTCGGTATTGGTAATTTCACCATAGTTCTTGCAGCCCTCCACGGTCGCGTTCTTGTTCAATGTCGCCACGACTCCCGCATTACGGGAAGCCTGCACATTCATCGCACCGTAGTTGTCGCAAGACTTGACCATCGTCCGCAGAGCGGTAGATGCCGATTCAGCGAAGCCGACGACTCCTCCGATGGAGAATGCGGTGCCGCCGTTCTTGCTGTTGGTCTTGTTGACGGACTTGAACGCGCCGAAATTGGTACAATTCACAACCTGAGCGACGATTTCGCCTGCCGAATAGACGGACCCGGCCACGCCACCGAACCTCTGGCCGACATTATCCGCACCGCCCGAGATGTCGAACGAAGCCAGTGAAGAACAATGGTCTATGGTGGAGTTCACCGCGGCACCTGCCACAGCTCCGCCGCAAGTCATTGTCGCAGAAGAAGATGTAAGGGTAGAGCCCTCGCCGATGTTCACGTCCTTCACGGTCGCGCCGGAAATGACGCCGAACAGACCGCATGTCGTTCCGGCAGGGGCATCAGAAGGCACGACCATCTTCAATCCCTTGATAGTGTGGTTCTTGCCGTAGAAAGTACCCTTGAATGCAGCACCGCTCACCGCCGTGCCTGAGAAAGTTCCGTTTCCTATAGGGGTCCAGTTGCTTACGGATGACATGTCGATGTCCTTCTCCAGGTAAACCTCCATGTTTTCCGTACCGTCCTGGGCATTGACGCCCTTGGCGAAGTTCATGAGATCCTCCGCCGTACTTATGAGAATCTTGGTCTCTTTGGCCTTGTCGAAGAAAATCGGGCGCAGCACCGTCACCTTGTCCAGGTCGGTCGCCATCAGGATGAGATGTCCCGACTCGAAAGTGCTTCCGAATGACACGGACACTTCCTTCGCCGTCTTGTCCAGAGACGCCGTCACGGATTTCGCTTCCGCAATTGCCACAATCGCACCGTCAGCCTTGCTTCCGGTGACGTCATACCCGATTTTGAGGGCCTGCCCTAGATTCGAAATCGTCAGGTTCAATGCTGATGACACGGTGAGGTTCAATGAGTTCTGCACAGGAATCGTGAGCGCCGTCCCGTTTCCGAGAGTAACCGAAAGATTACCGTCGGCATCCGTGGCAATGCTCTTGAATATGGCAGAGTTGCCGTCTTTGGCCTCAACGGGAGCCCCGTTCTCATTGAGAATGCGCTCTCCGTCCACAGTCCAGAAGCCCTGCTCATCCACTGAAATGACAGGTGTCTTTCCGGCTACCGGAACAGGCTTGCCGTCCACGGTGATGTCCGTGGTTTCGCCACCGGTGGTGACAGTCCAGTAATACAGTCCGTTCTCATCCTTGCGGACTCCGATTACAGGGACATTTATCATCTGGTCCATGGCAGCGAGCACCATGGTCTTGCTCTCATTCTTGCTGTCAAGATAAGTCAGCACGTAGCTACCGTCACTGTTCTTCTCGACGGAAGTCACGACATTGCCGGAGGTGAGAAGTCCGAGGGACTCCACCTGACCGTTCGCCTCATCAATCCTTGACTGAAGCGCCTCAATCCTTTCTTTCACGGCATCCAGCCTGCTGTCCAGCCCGCTGTCGTCGAACGAGCAGGAAACGGCGCAGACCGCCATGATAAAGGTAAGCAATATGTAAGTTATACGTTTCATTGTCTTCAAATTATTGGTTGTCAGCAGCATTGAAATACTTGGAATTCTGGTATCCGTAAGCATTGTAGACGGTAGCGTCCGGAGCCTGTTCAGGCTTGTCCTTGTATTCATCCCATTCGCCTACTTTTCCTCCACGTGTGCAGCCGGTAATCTTTATGTTGCAGTAACCTGCTGCCCAGCCCGGACCGTCTCCGCCGCTGTGGTCCTCATTCTGCGGAATTATCTTGCTGAGGATGATACCGGTATTGGCACATCCTGCAATGATGCCGCCCTTGAAATGTCCTACGAAACCGCCCGCACGGCATCCCGTATGCGAGAAGATGTTTCCGTTGTTCGTGCAGGATTCCACGGAGACGTCCGCAGCCTCGGAGCCGCCGATGATGCCGCCCATTCTCTTGGCATTGGAATAACCTTCATGGTCGAGATAGTTGTCTTCGAGCAGTCCGTTGTTGACGCACTTGCTGACAGTCACCTTGTTGCCGGCCTTTTCCGATCCGTAGATTGACGCAAGGATACCGCCGCCACGTCCGTTAGGACCGGTGATATGGGCATTGTTCGTACAGTTGATGAACTGGCTGCCGGTGCCTTGCTTCACATAGGCCATGATACCTGCCACCTGCAATCCCGTACCGCCCGCTTGAGCATTGGCAACCTTGGACTTGACGAGAACATCGCCGTTGTTCACTACAGCATTGTCCTTGGTCTTGCCGCCGACGGTAACATTGAAACCGCTGCCGACGATTCCGGCGAGGCTGGTCGGCATCGCCTGAGGGCATTCGCCTTCGAGGATGATGCTGACATTGTTCGTCACGTTCGCGACGGTCGTGTTCTCCGCATATCCGACGACGCCTGCGACTGAAGGTGTGATGTCAGGGGTTCCGGTCAATGTGATGGCATCTCCCTTGGCACCGATGACGAGGTTGCTGATCTTGGCACCGTCAGCAGCACCGAAGAGGCCGTAAACATTGTTCTTGCTCATATCGCAAGTCCAGCTTATTCCGGTGATACTGTGGCCTTTGCCGTTGAATTTACCGGTAAATGCATTGCTGAATTCATATGTAGGAGCACCTGAGCCTACGCCTGTCGCGCTTCCGATCGGCGTCCACTTGATGCCTGTCAGGTCAATGTCCGCAAGCAGGCAGACTTCCCCGTCAGCATTCTCCCAGCGGGATATGGAGGCGCCGGCATTGACGCTTCTGACGAATTCCATGAAGGTGCCGACATCAGCAATTCCCTTGTCCTCCGACGGGGTGTCGCCACCGCCACCTCCGAGAACTACAGGAGACTGTTTCACCACGATGGCGGTAGATACGTCGTACAGGCTGTTTTTCAATATGATGCGGCCTTCGCGCGGGGTATTGGTCTTGCTCTCGAAATACTCGGCCACGAAATTGAATTCCGATGTGGTCAATGCCTTGGTTCCCACTACTTTGAGCCACGAAGCGCTTTCAGTGGCCACTGACGGTTCCACGTCGATGTTGTGGGAAACCCTGATGGTGAACGGCGTCATGTCGCCTCCAAGGTTGATGACAGGCTCGCCCATCGGGGTAATCAGTTCATTGTTCTTGATATAGCTTTCGAAATCAATGACGGTCTTGCCGTAGGTGAAGAACAGCGGTTTGTAGACCACCTCGTCCCCTGCCGTCACCATGATGACGGTATTGCCTTCTTCAGCGCCGTTCTCCATGGTCACGGAGATTCTTTTCAGGCTTTCACTGACTTCCACATTCACATTATAGGCTGTAAGATAGTCTACCACAGCGTCTTTCGCCAGTGTGCCGGTAAGAGTGTAGTTCACCGTCACGGCAGTACCGTAATCCTCTATGGCGAGGAACGACGGTGTGGAGAACGTGATGCCGAGGGCTTCCCTGTATGTAACCTGGAAGCTGCTTCCGTCGGTCAATGTGAACACTGCCAGACCTGTTTCCGCGTCTATTTCCACGGATTTGAACAGGCTGTTCGTAGTGTCGCTCGCCAGCACGCCCGTGCTCTTGCCGTTCACCGTCCAGACACCGTTCTTGTCAATGCCTACTTCCGGGGCTGATGTGGCGACAGGCATCTTGTTGCCGTCTTTTCCGAGAATCCACTCCCATGAAGCGCCGTTGTCTTTGGTAATGCGCCAGTACATTGTCCCGCCGTCTTCCGCTACTCCGATCATAGGAGCCTTGCTCAGGTCGGAAGCCTTGGCCAGCGTGACGGTCTTCTTCTCGCCGCCGGCTGTCTTGTAAGTGATTACGTAGTTCCCCTTCTCATCGGTTCCCACACGTGAGATGAAATTGCCGGAGGTAAAATCGGAAACGGACTTGAGCTGCGTCTCCAGATCTCCCGCCTTCTGTTCCAATGCAGCGATCTGCTGTTCAAGCTCCGTGATGCTGCCCTCGATTTCAGAAGAATCGTAGGAGCAAGATCCCAGAACGGCAGCCGCCAGGAACATTGACAATATTATATTTATCTTTTTCATATCGTCCTATTTCTTAATACGTACATACATGTAGTTCATACAGCTGCGCTCGCCTTTCGCGTCACTCGGCCGGCTCACGAGGCCGGACACGCCGTCTTTCTTCGCCCACATCGCAGAGGAGCCGCCGCCGTCGAAACGGGTTGCGTTCCATGCCCCGAGACGCAGGGAAATATCCGTGACTTCTCCAGCATTGACGCCTATCGAGAAGCCTTCCTGTCGGCCGTCGATTTCGACGAGCATGATACGGGAGCCGCTCCTGTCCACGCAAGCGAAGGTCATCGGGTCGGACAATGTTCTGAAAGAGTGATCTGCAGGCACCGTGTTGAGGGTATTCTGCCCGTCCGTGACGAACTGCCACATGGTGGAGTTCTGTGTGAAGATAGGTTTCACCTCTCCGTTTACTGCCATTTCTGCGCAGAGCTGGATTTCATCTCCTACCTTCACCGCCTTGGAGATTTCCTCGGCAGTATCTCCGGTAATCTGGATGCCGACCTCTTTCTTGTCAGTAAGATACGGAGCCTCTTCCAGAGCGGCGGGGGGGGGGGGGG
>ERZ780141.63-NODE-63-length-76579-cov-5.820239_pt1 | contig 76579 bp, 94 predicted proteins | sample MGYA00433080_ERZ780141 | MGnify/ENA primary metagenome ERZ780141 (study PRJEB29588, sample SAMEA2154047) | human gut metagenome | biome: human gut; feature: human-associated habitat; material: faeces | place: Denmark | collected 2008/2010 ... | reverse complement strand
TGACATGAAGAATATATAGGAGGTGTACCCTTCCTCATCTATAGTGGCATATACGGTCTTTTTTGCTTTCACCGCCTCAAGGAGTTCTTCATACTTGTCGCTCGGGTATGCTTCCGATGTTAAGAAGGCTGTCGCATCATAGTACAGTTCCGGGAAATCCGTAATGTCCGCAACCGTGTGCTGGTGCTGCAAATCCGCCTTCCCTGCTATGAGTTCCCTAACCTGCGTGTCGTCGTAGTTCTTAAGACCTGCGAGCTTGGCCTTCTCCGCATCCGTAAAGTCGTTGCTTGAGAGACCCTTGCCTTCCACCTTGTCCACCTTGCCGTCCAGCATCCCCTGGACGCGCTTGTCGGCCTCCGCGGCGGACTCCTTGGTCTGGAACGTATCCGCTGCGTGGGATTTGATCTCGAACTTCTCGTCGGCCTCCTCCTTCGAGTACATCCCGAGGTCGGAAGGCCTCTTGTTACCCTCCAGGACTACGTCATTGATAGAAGGCTTATGCTCCAGATCATTGTAGTCTAAAATACCGATCCCATTAACGTTCTTACCTAAATTGACAACCTCTAGATCGATCCCCATAGTGAGATCAATGCCATAGCCATTCTCACCCTCGGTATTTTGGGTAGAGTAATCTGTGTCACCCTGGCATCGAACCACATGGATAATATTGCACTCATAAGCCCTCTTATTCAAGCCCCCCTTAACAAAAGAGACTTCAACATCATAATCGGTAAGCTTTAATTTAGTTCCCGATACTAGAGTGCTTATAACATTCTTGCCCACAATCTTGAAAGGGTCAAGACAGAGAACATGGCCATTGATCTGGCTGATTAACTTGACTTCTAGAGACTTAGCATCCCTTATATCATAGGGATCAGTGGCCTGAGTCTCTTTATTAGGTGTAGATAAGGTGATGTTCAGGGTAAAGTCATTACCCTGAACCACCGTTACAAAGTTATCCATAAGTGTGTGAATTTATTAAATAGAGTTTACCTTCATCCCCTTAGTTCCAGTGGAAGTAAGGTAGATCTTAATGGTGTAATCCTTAGTATTGAAACTATCATTTGGGTAACCAATAAAATCTTGAGCCAAGATATAGTAGGAATTCTGTGGAATTACTCCTCCAGAGCTCGTCATCCTACCATAGCAACATACTCTAGCACTAAAGTAAACACCAGACCAATCAGAATCAGAGTAATAACCGTTAATATAAACGGTGTAACCATTCTGAACTAAGTCCCTGATCTCAGTGTAAGCTGCTGCATTAAGTGTATTATAGGAGTAAGTCCTCACTTGTTGAACTTTAGCCGTTTTAGTAGTGAGACCATTAGAATTAATAGTATATTGAACTACGGTAGTCTCATTAACATTAGCAGCATAGCCACAAGCATAAGCTACAGCTGAAGAATCTGATAAGAGATGAAGAGGAACTCGCCCATAACCGTCAGTTTCTAAAAAGAGGGGTAGATACTGAGCTTTTGGAAATGTCCTGATAGTAGCAAAATCTTTTAAGACTTTTGCCAAGTTATTACGGACATAAACAGATTTGAGAATCAGAACATTAGGGTATCTTAAAAAACCCTCAGAAAGATTGAAAGTCTCTTGGGTCTCAATCTGGAACCCTTCATTACTCCCCAGCTTCAAGAAGTTATTATCAACCATAGCCTCTACTGAAAACCTCTCATATTTCTCCCCAGAAGAGGTAGCTTGCTTATAACGCCTAAGCTGAAAATAACGTTTCCTTGATTGCATGAATAAGAATGTATCTGAGGTCAGATACAAACCTTTTCCCACAGATGAAGTATAAAGTAATACAGGATAAGCATTCAAAGTACCACCCACTTCCTCTTCATCGGCATAGTTCTTTTCGTTGACGAACTTAACTTTTACTGTAGAACCATATCTATCATCAACTTCAATTGAAGATACATCTTTTGGCTCAATCCATAGTCTTAGATAAAATTTATAAACACCCGCTTTTAATTCAGGTATACTCAAATCATCAGAATCAGATTGACCAGTCTCGAATTTTGTTAGCTTCGACACTATATCTGAGGTACCGCCTAATTCAAAGTAAGATAAATATGTGGAGAGAGTCTTATTTATCAAGGTATACTCCTCAAATTTCTCTACTTGGCCCTCTTTGAAACACCTCCTAGCTATAAGCTCATAACGAGTAGTGAAGTTAGGAGAATTCATATCATAATCAGGAATTACCTGAATCTCCAACATATTTGCCCCCGGAATAGTACCTATACCTGAGAAGTACTTAGAATACTCTTTGGTAAAACCAGAAATAATACAAGGTCGAGATTCAAACTGATACTTATCAATATCAGATCCAGTAGATGATATTTGAGTATACTTACCTAATAAGGCATAACCGACCTGCTCATCCAAAACCTTAGTCTCCCAAATCTCACCATCTTGCTGCATTTGAATCAGCTCATTAGTATAAGCCTGAGAATCTATCTTAGCCTGATAAGTTTCACCCCCAGTATTCATATTATTGACATCGAAAGCTAGGGTTACTAATTCGACATTGGTACTAGTGTCATAATCAGACTCAGAGATAGAGATGTTCTCTTCGGGAGATAATATTACCCTTTGAACCCCGGTCTTGTCATAAGAAACCAACTCGTTTCCTACGGTCTCTATCCTAGCCCCCTCAGAACCAGTCTGAAGAACTCTGACAATAGCATTCTCTATTACTGCAGTCTCGGTGAAGAGAAGTCCTGTAGCGATATTGGCAAACTGTCCCTGGAAAGCACCCCAATAAGCTTTACCCTCAGCAGTATTTGGAGCAGGAGTAGTCTTATTGATGAATTGCTTAGACTGGATAGCTAAGTAATACTTACCATCTGATTCCCCAGTACCCTGATAGTAAACCACATCTACTCGAATAGTGGTGTCATCTTCCATACCAGTATAGAGACCATCAGCTTTCCAAGGACCCTGGTAGTTCACTACAGTAGCTTTACTAGTTCCACTAGAACCATCAGAGCCACATCTAGAGTAACTCAAAGATACTGTAGTAGAACCATTGGACCAAGTATAAGTTATTCTGATCCAGAGATATTGTCCTGGGATTCCCTCTATTGGAGTAGGGCTCCAAGAAGTAGGGATCTCAGTATTTGTGGTGATAGCATACTCGGTCTTAGTCTTAGAATCAACGATATAAGGGGTATCACCATCATCACCATCCTTGCCGTCTTCTATGATGAGCACAGTCTCGGTGTCCCAGAGGAAATTGTCTATGACAAACTGGAACTTGACACTTGAAGTGAAATCAGTACCAGGAACTAGAGCTCTAGAATAAGTCTTCTTAGTAGAGCTTCCATCGGTATAGTAATAGATATAGGCATTCCGGAGAGCTGTCAGATCTGCTATAGCAGACTCAGAACCCTGAATAACTATCACCTGACAAGTGATAGAGTTAGCCGAATAAGTGCCGTCTTTATGCTTTGATATAACGGTCTCGGAAGGCTTAACTTGATAGATCAAGGTATCTTCTCCAGGCTGACCAGGACGAGGGCAGATCAATACCAGAGTAGCCTTTCTAGTCATGGTCTCCCCATTAACTACGGCAGTACCTGTGATCTCTATCTCATATTTAGTCTGCAGAGTAACTCCCTTAGCAGCTTGCACAGTTACTACTCCAGTAGATTTATCTACACTACTGGTAAGAGGATCAGGACTATTTACGGTCAAAGAAGTGAGAGTTTGCTTAGCAGTCCCCGACCAAATAGAGAACTTAGTAGACCAAGTCTGCTGGAGGGTAGTAACTCCATCATAGTCTACTTGAGCAGCTATCATCTCATTGTCAAGGTCAGCATATATAGCACTTTCACCGTCACCATCTTTTCCGTCTCGTATTACGAATACGTCTTCGGCATCCCAAAGTACTCCACCTACAGAATACTCAAAACGAATCTTACTAGAGATAAGACTGCAGTCAATAGCCCCAGAATAGTTCAACAAGCTACCGTTATCTATCTTATACTTAAGTACACCGTCTTGAGTCTCTCCCTGAGTACTACCAACGGTCTTCAGCTTTTTACAAGTTATGCTTACAGGATCAATGTTACCATTCTTATCTTTATGGATAGCGCTTACAGAAGGCTGAAGGCTATAAAGGGTAACATCTTCTCCAGGAGCACCGGCTTTCACACAATTTACTGAGAAGACCACCTGCTTGATATAAGACTGGCCTCTGACAGTAGCTTTCGCGGTTATCTCTACCTGGAAAGAGGTAATAAGAATACCCCCTCGAAGACCCACGGTTACGGTTCCAGTAGATACATCAGGATTAGCAGTTACATTACGATAATATATACTACCAACTACTTTAGCTGTAAGTGAATCTAGTGTTAATTTTGTAAGACCATACCACATAGATACTACAGGGGTAAAAGCCAAAGCTTCGGTAGTTTTACCTTCATAGTCTAGAGCAATGGACTCAATCTCATTGTCAAGGTCAGCTACAATTACAGATTCACCATTTTCTCCCGATACATCTTGCCAGTGGTAGTCGGTAGGATTTTGACTATCTACACACGTAGATGGGTCCGCAGAATAATCCACATAAGTACCCATATACTTGAACTTCTGACCTGAAGGCTTCTGAGTAGTGAAATTAGTCCAATCAGGAGCCAAGGAATTAGTCCAAGCTATATGGAGACAAGCAGAGTTACCCTGGTCTCCCTTGATAGGTCCCACGTTAGTGAACCCCTTATGATTCTCATCATTCTCAAGAGTAGTGCCTGTATAAGTCCAAAGATTTCCATTGATGATATACCCATCTCCCGGAGTTGGTTTTGGATCTGTTGGCAGATCATCAATACTCTCAAGAGTACCCTTGATAGTCACTGAAGTACCATTCTTACCATCGTTTCCATCTTTACCTATATAGGTGACTGAATAGATAGTAGAAGTGGTATCATCTGTATAGGTGATAATAGTTCTGGACCAGAGATACTTGCCAACTTCTATATTTGGCATGTTGACATTCCAACCGGTGGTCGGAGGGGTGATGCCCTGATCAGATAATACATAGCTTACTTGCGTTGTCTTGATACCACGACCATCTTTGCCAGTATATGGCTTTAGTCTCCATATATTCCAAGCTCCACCCTCTTCTTTGAGAGCAGCCCATACTGAAGAGTCTTTCTTTGCAGCATACCATAGACTTGGATTAGTATCTGGATCAGGAGGAGTACCCTCACCCTCATAATCTGAGTAAGCCCAGGTCAATGAAGCGGGTTGATCACCTCCTGATCCACCGTTTGAAGATACGGTGAAGTTATCCAAGGTCAAACCCTCCTCAGTGAAGGTGTATCTGGTAGCAGTCATAGACACTATGCCCAAACCACCCTCATCGGTAGAACCCGAATTAAGGTTGAATCTATAACCCGTAAATGCCGTAGAGCTTACCTGGGTTATAAGAATATTGTAACCCTCCCCAAACTGTACTACGACAGCCTTATTGGCATCATAAAGTTTTTTTAGGTCACCGAAAGTGGTTGGCCCATTAGTGTACCGAATCAACACCACTTGACAAGAATCATTCAGGTCAAGCTCATCTACCATTCTACATAGAACAGTCTGAAGACTATTACCAGTGATCTCTTTGTTAGTGTTAGTTTTTACTCGGCCTTTGATGTACTCTTTGAGTTCGTCTTTTGTAGCCATATTGTGAAATTTAATTAGTCAAAACTGTTAGTGTTATCGAAGCTGTTGTCGAAAGAACCCTTTTTACTAGGCTGAGGAACATCACCAAAGACTACCTTTGGAGAGCCGTCATCGTATCTTCCCACCTTGCAATGAATAGGCAGATATTTCTCTATGAGAGCAGCTATGATCTCTTTAGCTTCTTCCAACTTAGCCTCACCGAGAAGACGTTCCCAAATATCGGAATCTAAGATAGATACCTTTACTAAGAAATAGAGGCAAGACACGCAATTGCCCTCGGGATATGGAGCACGAACTTCTTCATCACCCCGAGAATATACATTGATAGATTCATCCCCCTCGTTATTGGTGTAAGTAGCTAGAACTAAGTGATCATAGACAGGTATGCCATCATCACCATCACCAATAGTACCACCGTTGACAGTCTCTATCAGAGTGATCTTCATACCATAGAACCTACCCAAGATAGTATAAAAGTCAACTGTACCCCGGATCTTATATAGAGATATGGCATATCTCAAAAGCTCCCTTGGATTGACTTTCGGGAACCAAAAGCCAGTGAGCCATTCCCTGAGATCATCCTTATTATAGGGTTTATTCTGGATAATGAGACCGTAAGCATAGGGTATCTCCCCAAGAAACTCCCAGAGATAGTTAAGAAACAAATCTGGGGTCTTATCAAAGTCAATCAAGTCTAGAATATTATCTAGACCCGGTTGGTTAGACTCATCATCTGTTACATGAACATCGAAATACTCTGCACAAACTCTCATGAGTCTCTGCAGAATACCCCTGCCATCTTTATCCTTATAAGTATCTTGGTCATGATACCAGAAAGGAAAGAATCGGGGAAAGACATAGTCTTTGAATCTAAACTTGCTCATGAATGTTTAGTATAAGGGAATCAGAGGTGTTCTTGAAGATTGGTATGGTCTTATAAGAAGAATCACTCTTGGATGCTAAATTAGTATTCATCCGACCAATGTAGAAGTAGTACCTATCCCCAGGATTATACATACCGAGAGCTATAGTGATAGTGAAGTCGAACTCTGTTAGCTTGATCCTCAGGGCTTCCCCATAGGTACCATTGAAAGTTCGGCTCCCCACTGTGAGAGTGTACCCCTTTTCCAGAATCCCGATGTAAGCATCAGTGAATTCAGAATCGGAAGTATAGCTATTCTGAACGAATGAAGTTATCTCTAGATTTGGGGAAGCTTTGTCACTAGACTCTGAAGATACCAAAATAGGCTGAGGGAGGATGTACATCCTCTTGATGTTAAGATAGTCTACAGTAGATAGGTTATCTATTAGACTGTAGACATCTGACACCCTTACAGCCCTGCCCAGCTCGGCATTATTGTAGCCATAGGACTCTTCTAGAGCTTTAACTATCTGATCTTTGATGTCTAATGAAGCAAATGAAGTTCTTCCGAATACCTCTAAGTCTAGATATAGATAAGCGGGATATACAGGAAGAACAGAGAGAGTAGTAGTTATTACCTTAGACTTATTGAGCTGAGCCTCTACGGCATCAATCAAAGCCCTAGATGCTTCAACTCCACCATTGTCTGGGGTTATGTATACTCTAACCTCTTTTCCGCAAATGTATTCTACATAAGCCTTGTTCACTCCCCCGACCAGCTTAGCCATAGCCTCAAAGTCTTCTTTAGTTATGGCTACTCCCAAAGTCTTTACTGAAAGAGGGACATGGTCTTTGAGCATAGAGAAGTTCTCATAATCAGAACCTCCTGATGCTGGGTTGAAGTTAGTGACAACTATATTAGACAGATCTGCACCAGATATTGAAGGTAGGGAACTGAAAGAGCCACTAGCAATATTACCACTAGATCCATAGGTGACTTCATATTCACCCTCAATAGATCCACCAAGCTCTGGAATAGCCCCGAACTTACCATCCCCGAATACCACTAGTGGAATGAGATCACCTCCGAGCTCAACTTTATAGACCTTGTCATCAGGCCCAGAATAGGCAAAAGTGTCTACCAGGGTCCAGGTCTCCCCATCTATGGTGAGAATCATAGAACCCTCTACGTAGAACTTGCCGTCAGGAATACCCCTGAGAGCAATAGTAATGTTTGGATCTATGATCTGACCGAAAGATATCTTAGAGGAATCACCAACTTTCTCTTTCTGAACTACGGGTACCTTGATGGACTTAGGGTATAAAGTCTTATCCCAGATGATACCATCTTTTGCTACTACTGTCCAGACTTTACCATCATCAGAGGTGAAGGTAGTTCCAGCTGGAATGTAGATTGAGGACTTCAGATCAGAGCCATCTTTAGTGTAGAGAGTTAAATCTACTGAAGCAGGTATAGCACTCTTTACATGATAGTCTACCAACTTGGCGTGTTTGAAGAGAGAGCTATATCTTCTAGCGGAGACAAAGAATGTCTCTCTAGCCATATTATCTATGTAGTAATGTATTACCTCAGCAATACCTGCTAGAATAGATATAATGATGATAAAAATATTACCCTCACTGTAATCTGTGATCTCAGGAACATTGTTTCTCAAAGAGATCTTAAGTTGTTCCTTAATACTGTTGAAAGATCTCTGGTAGGGGTTTACCCAAGGATTTTTAGTAGGCATAAGAAGTATTAGTTGAGTGGTCATACTGAAGCACTGCTTCTCCCTGGTTATCCAGGTCTGTAGCAAACTTCACTTGAATAAAAAGCTGGGAGTCTTGACGAAAACTAGATACCTCTATGGCCTTGATCCTAGATTCCCACTGCTGTATAGAAGTCTTGACAAATTCTCTGGTCATGTGTTCAAGAAGAACAGTATTCTGTTCCTCTATACATTCCCAGAGACGAGAACCAAAGTTCTCTTGTCTAAACCTCTGTCCTATCTGATAGATGAATAGGGCTGTGAGATTATTCTTGATGAGAATCAGCCCAGACTTAGGGTACCATCCCACCTTCTTGATCTTAGAGCCATCGGGCTGTTCTATGTATTCGTCATTGCCCTGAGCATCTTTTGGTGTAGTCAATTGGATAGGGAATATCATCCCAGATCCAAAGCTAGACAGTTGTTTAAGGTTCATGGGCCTTGAGATTTTATAAGGATTAAAACTGGTCTTGTGTTTTTATTAATGCAGTACCTTAGTGTCTTCTAGACTAGGTAGTTGAGTAGCTATGAATTGAGTCACTTGGGTACCTGATTTTGCAGCAATCAAATCAGCTTGAACAGCGGTAATGAATTGCTGCAGAACCCGAATGTCTATCAGACCTCTAGTGCCCTTGTTTAGAGTGATCTTACTAGATGAAACATTTATATTAGACTGGCCCACAGTGACATCTACCTCTTTGTTGGAAGATATAGATATATCATCAGATATCTTCACCTGTGTGTCCCCCTGATTAAGGGTCAACCCGTTTTGGTCTATCTCTAGAGTAAATTTTTCCCCAAAGATAAGATGCAAAGCATCGCCATCTTCTTTCTCTTCTAGATAAAGCTTATGCCCCTTTGGGGTGACAATTCCGCAAGTGCTTTTAGAATCGGTGTCCCTTAATTCCTCGGGACATTCGCCCTGAGCCCAGGTATGGGGATGCCATACTGCTTGGGTGGGATTGCCGTATTCAAACTCAACCCAGACAATCTCACCCTTTTTAGGCAGGAAAGATTTGACACCAAAACCCGGACCTCCCTGAAGACTTCCAGCTCTAGCGATGAGTTTCATACCCCCCTGAACCTTAGGGACTTCCACCAGAATATTACCTGTGTTCTTATCATCTGGTAAATTGTCTAATACTACAGCTCGATATTGAGAATACCATCTACCTAGTTTCTCAAAACCTTCTTTTCGAAGAATTTCCCAAACATCTATAGCCATATTACTTATTCTTTTGAAGATCCTGATAATACTCACCCGGGCTATACTCGACCTTGTGAGGACTGTTGACAATAAAACTACCTGAAGAGATATCGGTTTGACCATAGACTACTTGACCTGTCTTTGGATCAATCCAACTTATGACAGTCTTATCAGGTCTGTCTTTTCTCTGTTTCTTTACCTCTTTGGTTATTTGAGTCACTCCCATATAGCTACCTGATTCAGAAGCAGCCCTAGAAGCTTCTATCAACTCTTTAGCATAATCTCTCTTAGAGATAGTTGACTGAATAGTGATAGTAGATACAGGGATAGTGCGCTGAATGAATTCAAGGTTACAGATATAACCCTGGTCACTGATGGTGTGAACCACCTTCTTAGAATACCACAGACCCTGATATTTATCAGAGACATTCTGTATCTGGAAATTCATAGAAGACTCCAAAACAGGATCACCTATTACCTGGGCCTGAGCTTTCACCTGGTTAGATATAGATTCATTAACACTGTTGCCAAAAGAATTGCCCAGATTGATACTATTAGCTCCAGCTATAATATCTACTCCATTGAGCTCGATAGTGACCTCTACCTCATAGACTATCTGATGGGGGTGTACAGCATCATTTGGATCTCCCAAGATCTTAAGACCCGGAACAGAAGAGAGTAAAGCCCAACCTTGTCTGTGACCAACTCCATGTGCTCGGCGATTAGATATTGAAGTAGAGTTACTTCCTGGTAATATCCATGGTCTCTTATAATCTGCACTAGTCAAGTCTATTTGACCTGATTGAACAGCGTTAACGAATTCTTGGGTCTGCTCAGTGGTAACATCGGTGTTATTGACCCGGTTCTTAGTTCGATTATATAAGAAAGTATTACCCACAGTGTTGACTCTAACTTCAGTAAACAATTTCACTTTACGTTTGATTCTAAAAGGAGGTATCTTATCCAAACCCTTAGTGGGGTCCATAGGTTGTTTAGCACCTTCCCTCCATTTAGTCAATTGTTCATTGAAATACTGATCAATCTCTTCCTGAGAAATCTGAGGGTGTTCTGTGTAATATCTCTTAGCATCATTCAGAGTCTTAAAGGAATTCTTCTGAAGAAGAGCTGTATTATCTTCTTTAGCATCAACTTTAACAGGGACTGGAGTCTGAGCTACTCTAGTCTTGTCTCTTGGATTACTTTTCTCCCAAGTGTTGCCAAACCAGCTACGACTGCGTTTACGAGGAATACCATCATTCCAGTCTACATAGGCATCGATATCTTTACCATCTTCATTGCCTTGATTAGGGTCAGTTACCCCTTGAACCATAGTGGTATCAATGGACTTGTCATCTGGATCAATGTCAGTAGAAGATTTAACTTCAGTAGAGGACTTGACAAACTTAGACTCAACTGAGAACTCTAAGAGTTCTCCATCCCCTCCCCAATAATCATATATCTTAACTATACTCCGAGTAGTCTGGGCATTATGAATCACCAATCTACCATCTCTAGAGTCCATGAAGTAAGGACCGTTAGATAAACCTCCAATGGCATCCTTTATCTGGTAGTACTTGTTTCGAGAAGTACCCATGATTACACCTAGTTGGGTAGAGCTGTCTTTCACATAAACTGTCTTAAAGTTCTCTGGGTCTTGTTGGATCAAAGCTTGAGTCTCTGGGTTATACTCTAAGAGTTTAACTCCTACAGCATTAGGATTACTAGTAGTGGGATTCTGAAGATTATTCTTTGGGTCTAGTGGATCTTTAGGTGTACCTTTTGACACTACATCTTCGAACTCTGGATCTTGTTGTCTGACCTCTGAGCCGTCGGTTACTTTCTGAGCAACCTTTGGAACTACCATAGGCTTACTCTGATGGTCTACTATCTCGATACCGATGGGAATACCCTTACATAGATCCTTGAAATACTCCACAAAACCTCTAGTAGTGTCATAGTGAGTAGCAGGGATATTCTTGAGAAGCTCAGAAGAGTCAGTGAATTCTATAGTAATATTTATCCCTCTCTGACCAAAGGTCACTTTCTGACCCACAATTATAACCCTGCGAATAGGGCCATAATATCCAGTACCATCAGGATAGATATAACCCCACTGAAGCTGTAATCCCTGCTGATAGCCAAGCTCAGTAAGAGCACATAAATTAGGGTTTTTAGTAGAGATCTCTAAATGTCCCTTGTCAGTCTTCTCTTCTTCATAGATATACTCAAAAAGGGTTACCAGGGAACCCAGAGTAATATTACTCTCAGGATCTCTGATAACCTCTCCTTGGGAATTGAATATAGCGATATAAGGGGTAGCACTACCAGTTGGCAGATGTCTGCTCTTGCTTGACTCTTCCATTACTAAGGTATATAGATTTGCATGTTTGGCTTCAAGTCAGTGAAAGGGTTATAGATACTGTTCACATCAGCTATGGCTGGCCAGTAACCAGAATCCCCGTAATATTGGAAAGCAATGCTCTGGAGAGTTTCTCCCTCCAGAACTGTATGGATAGCCTTGGGATTAGAAAGAGTAGCCGGTTGAGCTGGGGTTCTATCTACTAATATATCCCCATCACCCAGATCAACTATAACACTATCAGAATATGGATCGTACATGATTACTCGGTTCTTATACCCTTGATGCCCTTTAGGGCATTCAAGTCAATGATGTCACTATGAGAAGTGTTACCAGCGGTCACTTTCTTGAAAGTGAGGGACTGAGTAGCATAGTTAGGATATAGCTTGAGATCTTGGATCTCTCCATAAGGATCCGATCCATCACTCTTTTTTTGATACTGTCTAGCCTTGTCTTGGAAGTGAGTAAGGATATAGCTAGCAGATTCTAGAATAAACCTCTGATCTTTGAATATGTTGCTCTGACCCCAGATGATTTGAAGAACAGGAGGTGAAGCTAGATAACCATCGGCTCGGGTCCAACTCTCTAAGAGCTTGCACTTAGCTATAACTTCCTCTCTATGAGATGGATCACTGGCATACCAAGAGATATCAAAGCTGACGGTATCTTCTCCCCCAGTATACATCATGAAAGGATTGTTCCTTCCAGCTGAGACAATGTTCACCCAGGTACTCTGTGGAGTTATGCGAAGCTCATTTGGGCGGTTTTGGATCACTAGAGAAACGTAAGGAGAAATATTATCGTTTACAATAATAATCTCATTCTTTGATAGGTTAGAGGCATCATTAAGAGCATGCCTTAAAGCATTCTCTCGAGCTTGAGTAAAGTTTATAGGGGAAGCAGCCCATTGAGAACGCTTAGCTTCGTCTCTTCGTGATAATATCTTGAAACTCTCCTGTGACTCTCTCTCGGCAGGGGAAAGAGTATAGGTATAATGCTCATTCCTTAGATTATTGGGCTGTTTATTAAGGGGCCTTGGAGAATAATCAGTTTTTTCCATCAAGGTTTTCTTCAAGAGCAATTTCATTCTCCAGAACTTACTATAGTTCATGAGAGAAAGACCCTCTAATGGAGTACCCTCAAGTATCTCTCCACTAGAGATAGTCTGAAGGCTGTTTGATACAAGGCCTCCGGCTATCCCTATTGGATTCTGTATTATCTGAATAAAAGGCTTAGCAGCAGCCCTCTTTTGTTTAAGAAGCAATCGTTGCCAAGTAGAGTTGGCAGCTGAGGGTTTGATATTAGCCATGGTTATCTAACGTTTTGTGATAAGTCACTATCTGTGACCTCTCTGGTTTGACCATCAGGGGTAGTTACCCGGATATTCACATTCTTGCCTTGTCTCATCTGATCTAACATTTGCTGGAGAATATTGATGATACCAACAAGCTCTTCCCTCTCCCTAGCCTTTCTAGCTTCTTCTGCAGCTTGTCTCTTAGCTTCACTCTCGGCATCATATTTAGCAGATAGACTATTCACTGAAGCCGTGTTAGAATCTTGGGCAGAGGTGTTAGCTTCAGTAGCTTTCTTGTTTCCACTCAGAGCCCCGAAAATAAGAGGCAAGAAGGTGAGAATACCTGTGATAGCAAATCCCCAAGGACCAGTTAAGAATCCCAAGAGTTTACCAGCTACTTTACCTATCCCAGCACCAAAAGCCCCGAACTTACTCAAACCCTTGCCAAGAACTCCAGCAGTCATAGCCCCAGCAGACATCCCTAAAGCTGTTTTCTTTACTGAATTTGCTACGGCTTTACTAACAAATCTACCCTTGGCATCTCTAACTACCATTCTACCAGATTTGCTCATAGAAGCTGAATAACCGGGTACAGAACCCATAGCTAAAGCAGCCCAGCCAGGATTACCCATGACACCAAGCTTCTGCTGGATATTGATACCGTTAAGGATTCTCTGATATTGCTTAGCAGAAAGAGTAGCAGCTTTCCAGCCTCCAACCAACACAGCAAATAGGTTTCTACTACCTACTATGGAGTCAGTTTTCCACATCAACCACTTAGATCGAATGACCATAAAGGCTGAGCTAATACCCACAAGAGTACCAGAGATAAGAGCTAATCCAGTAATAAATTTGCCAAGACCAGTGCTCAAACCCTTTCTAAGAGCATCGAACACTTTAGTAAGAGTCTTGAATACCGGGATCAAAACTCCAGAGGCTGCTTCTGTAAAGCTAGCTTTTAAGTTCTGCCAGGTAGACTTCATAGCATTAAACTGACCAGCAACCGTGGCCATTCTTTGATCTACAATAGATTTAGCATAACCCTCTTCGGTAGACCCTACTTTATCATATAGGCTTCTAAACCCCTCTAGATCTCTCATCAAGGCCATAGCAGCACGATTACCCCTGACTCCAAAGATACCAGTAGTAAACAAGTTCATCTCAGTCGGATCTAGGTCTTTAGTCACTAACTGAATCGTCTTCATGATAGAATATAGATCCTTAAGATGACCATCTGCCGTAGTGAGATCTTCTTTCGTAAGACCCACAGATTCAAGAAACTTATGACCCTTATAGCTTGGATCTGAGATAGACTTGTTAAGGTACCTGGCCATGTTTGCCAAAGCAGTACCGGCCATAGAACCCTGAATACCCATGTTACCAAGAGTACCTATGGCTGCAGATACTTCAGGCAGAGTATAACCCAAATTGGTCATATCTGCTGCAGCATACCTAATAGAAGCAGCCAAGTCTTGCATAGATATGTTGGCAGAAAGAGTAGCCTTGGTCATGACATCTCCCACCCAGTTAGCAGCTTTCTCGCCAGATAATTGGAAGGTTCTCATCACATTGGTGATGACGTCAGCAGCTCCACCTTTTCCACCAAGGGCCATACCCGTAGCTCCTGCAGCATAAGTAGCACCCCTAATCATGCCCTTGATCTCCTCTGCGGTGTTACCAGCCATAGCCAGGTATTTCATACCAGAAGCAATGTCTTGAGAACTGAACATGGTTTGAGCACCCAAGTCCATAGCTACATCTTTGAGAGCTGTCATTTGAACTGTAGTAGCTTCAGTGATAGCCTCAACGGTGGTCATGGTATCTACAAACTCAATTCCATAGGATATCATGTCGGCTACTCCAGCAGCCATAGCTCCAAAAGCTGCCAACCCATATTTCCCTATCTGACCTGCGGCAATGAGATTAGACTGCACAGCAGACCTAGCATCCATCTGGAGCTTACGTATTTGAGCTGAAGCTTGTCCAGCTTGGTTAGAAAATCTGTCATGTAGTACCAGGGCAATTCCGATCTCCATCATTCCTGATTTTGGAACCCCAGCATTAAATCCCAGTGCCATAAATGTTATTTTTTAGTTTTAGTTTTGATGCGTTTGTCTAGCTCACTGTAGTAGTCCTTTGCTAAGTCTAGAAACTTGATGCGTCTACGGAGAGGTAGTTTAGCAAAGGACTCGTAATCTATGGGGATCTCTGCCCGAGAAACATATACAAAGTCTCTCTCTAGATCTCCCCCGGATAGAAAAAATCCTTGATAGCTACGATACTGATAGTCTGTTTCTGATTGGTGACTGGGTTCTCTATGTCTGTATTGCCCATAAATACAGGGTCATTAGCTAAAACATAGTTTCGAATCTCAATCATATCTTTAGTAGAGAACATAGAAAAGTTATGCACTTTCTCATATTTCTCACCAAGCTTTACCTGAAGATTTCTAGCAACGAAAACCTGGTTCTTAGTCTGTTTCTCCAGAGGGAGGTTCATGATATAAGCTTCCCCCTTAGCATTGAGCAGATCAAACTTCAACTCTTTGCCAGAAGTAGTAGTGAAAGTCAGATCAGTTGCCTGGCCTCCATTAGGATAGAAAGGTATGGCATTTGGCTTAGCATTGAGCTCTTCCTCAGTTGGTATCTGACTATAGTCAAAGATGAAGTCTCTGAGATCCTGCTCATAATTGACCTGACCACCGTCTTGGCCCCAGTCAAAAGTGAACTCCATGGTCTCTCCAAGAGAGAAGATACGGGAGTTGAAAAGAATGCAATACCTATCGAGAGAAGGCATTAGCTGGGCCTCTTCAGCAGTGATTTTAGTCTTGCCCTCTATATAGTCGCAAGAAGTGATAATTGATGCCAGGAACTGAGATATATTCATTCCTGTAGAGGCTAAAGCGGGATTAGACAGGATGTCATCATCGGCCCCATTTTGCTCTCTTATCGTCACATTATGACCTGATGGTGTGACGAAAGTAAATTTCCTTGTTTCAAATACGTTTGTTTCCATTTTGTTGAGTTGTTAAATTGATAAAAGGGAGGCAGCCCTTCCGAAGGCTGTCTCCCATATAAAAATATTAGAGCTTATTCACAGTACCAACTGAGAACTCGATCTCTTCAAGAGTATTATCGGAACTCATCCTGTCTAGATCTTGGCTATTGACCTTGGATGGCCAAACTTCTTCGCAGATCCAGGAGTTAAGGATAGATACGCCATCCTCAGCAAGCTCATCTACTCTAACCGTTTCCCAATACTCAGAAGGAGTTAGACCACCTCCAAGAATAAGATCTTGGACTGACATGAGCCAATCCCAGAGCCAAGTGTCAGAACCAGAAGTAGACTCAAGTTTGCGACAAACTAGATTACCAACAGTGATTCTACCACCAGTCTTTACATCCCTGTTGATGTCTCCGTGTGATACCTGCTCTATCTCAAGCTCAGGTATAGACACTTCCTGAAACAGATATGGGTTGAGAGGATGCTTAACAAAGGTGATTTGCCAAAGGAATTTCTTCCTTGGATTCTTTACTTTTGCACTCATATTGCTTTAGTTTTTATTCTGTTGTGATGTCAATAGTGCTGTCAGAAGCAGAGATGATCACATCCAGGGTGATCTCCTGCATAGTGACTACATCCTTGAACTTCAGCTTTGCGTGGTACTTGCCCTGGCGAACATCAGCCTCTTTGTTTACCTGAAGATCAGAATAAGACTGGGCATTCTGATCACCAAGCCACTCATATTCAGTCATGGCATTCCTGGTAACCAGGTCATCAAGGATAGGCTTAACCTGATAGAAGATGTTCTTCCAGGTACTGAAGGTGTTTGGCTCCTCCATATAACTCTCAAGAATAGGTCTGAGATTCTTCTTGAGATAGAGGATCAAGTTCACAGTACCAATGAACCTGAAGGAATCAGTGATAGGGTTCGAAGTGAAGTTCTGCCATAGCATAGTTCTCTTGCCTGCATACTGAGTATCCTTGATCACGAAGAGGTTCATGTACCAGTCAGCAAACTTTTGAAGATTCTCCAGCTGTGATGGAGTACCAAGATTAGGCATAACTGGACCAAGAGCATCAGCAACAATTCCTCTGTTCTGTCCGGCAGGAGAAATCCATGGACCGTAAGAAGAAGCAGAAGCATCGTGGAGACCCATAACTGTACCCATGACATCGCAGTCCCTGAGAATACCCATATCGTCGTAGTACTTGATACCACCGCCGAAGTAGCAGATGAACTTGTCCTGACCAACTTTGGTCACCAATTCTTTCACAGCTGCCAAATAAGTATCTAGAGTGTCGGTAGACTTGTACTTAGGTACCTCTACGCAAAGCTTGATATCCTGAACAGCCTTTACTTTCTTAGCAATAGCCGTGTACACTTCGGTGTAGTTTGTCTGAAGGTGCTGATGAACATGAGAACATATGAGGTTATACCCATCATTGTAATCAGTTAGAGCATCATAAGCAGTAACCCAGTCTGCTGCCAGAGGGGTAGAACTATCAGTACCGCAAGTGATACTGTAAACAGTCTCTCCAGCAAGAGCCTCAGAAGGAACATAGTCAGAATGATTGGTGAGCCAAGCAACAACCCCGTAAATGTCAAGATTCTGACCTCCGAAAGTTCCAACCACCTCAAAATCAAGGTTTGGAACACTGTTCAAGAAATTCAGAAAAACCTTAGCATCAAATGAACCATTAGGCTGCCAAGCCATCATCACCCTCTGATCAACGATATCGTTAACCCCCATAGCTTCAGCTTTAGCCTGAGTCAGGACGATTCTAGACTTAGGGCCATCGTCCTCTATAGAGAACTTCAGGTAAAGCTTAGAGTACTTGTCGTCAAACTTAGCACCCTGCTGTTTGCTCCTGATCTTGAAGTTCAGGTTAACGATCTCACCGGAAACGTTCGAAGTGAACGGAACAGAGAACTCTTTTGTAGTGTCTTCGGAAGAAGCATAGCCGTAGGCAGCTCCTGTACCAACTACTCTAGAAATACGCAGTTTTGAACCCAACTCCAGGGCCTTCTGGATATTCGAGACAGAACCATCGGGCACAATCTCTGAACCAAAAACTCTCTGGAACTGAGCAAAAGAAGTAATTAGCTCACTAGGGTCATTAGCTGGACCATGAGTAGTACGGGCAATAACGTGTGACACTCCGTTGAGAGGTACACTTACCTGCACATTCTGATTGATGAAGTTAAAGTTAACTTGCGGTGTAGTAGGCATGTTACTTAGAGTTAATGTTTAATAAATATTCTTTATATTCTGTTAAGAAGACATCGATGCTGTTGATTGGCACAAGGTCATTTTGTATATCTTCCACTTCTCCAACCAAAGTATCATAAATCTTAAACTGGTATACCTTTTCTAATATACCCAGGTTTATATTACTGTAGTCAAAGAAGTTCCCCAGCTCTATAAAGATATTACCACTAGTTAGTAATTTCTTTGAAGTATAGGGCTTGATATAGCCCCTCTGGGGGATAGACCAAAAGAGTATTTGATGTAGCAATCTCAAGTCTTCTTGATTTTGAGCTACCAGATGAATGTCAACATATTGATCTATGGTCTCATAAGGTTCCATATCAATATTGAAACGGGTAGAACCATGAACCTCTTCTTTATCTTGAAGGTACTTGGGAAGGCCTATACTACCAGGGTAGAAGCCCTTAGCATTGATAACTATGCGAGGGGTTATCTTCTGATCTTTAGAAGGGGCATTCCCAGTACCATATATGAAGATGAATTTAGAAAGGTTTTTCTTGTCTTCCTGCATCCTCCTCACATTCTCTTCAGTTTTAGGAAGATAAGAGTTAGGATCCAGTGTATAGCTTAGATCTATAGCTGTGGTTAATATAGCTTTATAGATTGATCTCTCTATGATCTCTTGTGAGTTTACCATTTCACTTGATTTGGTTTAAAGCCTAAAGGGATCAGTTTCCTTCGAATCTCTCGTATGATATTGGCTTTCAGTTTTCTTCGCCCTCCAGCAGTTTCGAATGATGGCTTGAACAAAGGTCTACCCGGGATATTCCTTTTAATAGACCCTGTCTCAAGTAATCTGACTAACTGGATAAAGGTTAAGCCCGAGTCTTCACCCCTCAGAGAATCGGGGTATGGGGCATTGCTTGGAAGACCAATATAAACCCTATCGCCGTAGTTGTATACCCCCAGAGATCTTGACAGTATACCGGTTCTCAACCAGGGTGAAGTATCGGTCAAACCCTTTTTGGCATAAGTCTTGATAGTCTCTGGGGATAATGGAGCCCAATAAGTGCCCTCGGGTCCACCAGAGTATATGGCATCTCGTATAAGAGCTATAAGTTTTTTACTGAAGCTATCTACTGCAGAATCATATCCTTGCCTGATAGCTTTGGGTAAACCATCTATGCCAGCAGTGACTTTTTCCCAGTCTCCCTCAAGCTTAATTTGAACCGTTGGGGCTGGCATGTATACGTTAGTAGTATAACGAGACATAGCCTATATGGATCGTTCCGAATATCCACACTTATTGAATACGAAGACAGGTATACCTCCAGTCTTGTACATCTGTACAGCTACTACCTGAGCTTTAGTAGCAGGAGCTATGTCGAAAGATTCACTGAAGTACATCTTACCGTTCTCACAGGATATAGATTTAGAAGTGATGTTAGCATTAACAGTCATGATAGAAGCTGTATACTGACCACCTTTCAATAACTCCCAGTCGGCCTTTTTCAACTGAATGACCGGAGCAGAAGAATTACTGAACACTACATCTCCAGGCTTGAGGATGATGGAATTTGACTCATTTGTATACAAATTGTCTGGATGGGTGAGTGTTATAGAGTTCCCCTTATTCTCGAGATATTGATTCAAACCTTGTGGGGTCCATGTTATCTCACTCTCATCGGCTGAATAGTCAGCATACTTGGCTTTTAGAGATCCCTCACCACTTATCCACATGCCCCACACCATAGTACTTATGTCACGGTCTAAGAAGATCGCCATACCCTCATAACAACCAACGAAACTACTAGATCCTCCAACCCTACCGAAAAGATAAGCTATAATCTCTTCCAAAGTATCGTCTGGCTGTGGCTCATAGGTTAGATCTAGAGAACTAAAATCTTTTGGTGTAATGGTTCGATTAGTAGAACCCTTTATCACTGCTGATAGAAGTGACTTAAGGGTGGTATATTCTGTAGCACTTATCTGGATCTTCTCATCCCCCTCGGGAACTTTGAAGAGAAGAGTGTTTATATTGGGAAAGAGAGGCATAGTTAACAACGGTTACAATTACACTTTCAAGCTTTATACTGGTCTAATATAGCCTTAGACTCTTCTGGACTTATTCTCTGTAGAATGATGAAGAAGAGAAGTGCTTTGTTATTACTTTGAGCTACCTGGGTATCTCCTGAAGGCTGGTACACATGTCCATTAAGGATGAATCTGTCTTCAGCCCAGTTAAACCTCCAGTAGCCATATTCGTCAAGAAAACCCCGGGATCTTAGCAGATCAGCCGAGATATAGAGTACACAGTCTGTAGCATCAAGCTCTCCAGAGATATAGTTCTGCTGGTTATTGCTTGGCCAAGTCTTGATGTAGTTGTAGTGGAAAAGACCCTCTAGATCATGTTTAACATAGGTTTCATCTGAGTCTTCTCCCCACTCCGACATGAGAGGAACCTTCTCTAGCCATACGAAAGGCTGTTTGCCAGCATCGTTATTGATAAACTTGTTAACGATGTTCTCATATCGTCTCCAAGCTTTGGAAGATACAAAAGAACCCATTACTTAATCACTTCAAGAGGATCTGGGCCTCCCAAGAAGGTATTGTGTCTTCGATTCTCTACCCTTGGCACTACTACCCGTTTACTTGGTCTGCTGCATATAGGGAGATATATCTCTAACCTCTCAGCCAGCATACAGATATTGGCTTTCAAAAGGTCTATTAGACCATCTGGTTTCATAGCTTTAATGATATTGGCCGAATAATCTGAGCTAGCTGTAGCTGAATCGAAGTACTCCACTTCGGTTGGTCCAGTGGTTATATGTTTAACATTTCCAGCCCTATCACCCCCATTCTCTTCTGAAGAGTCTGGGGTATATTCAGAACTACTGCTCTTATTGCTGGAATACACATAGTTAGATAGAGCCTGCACCATCTGATTTACTTTCAGAACCATGTAGTCGTATGCAGCCAATTCCATGATTAATTGGTTCTCTAGAGCTTCATAATAAAGCTCATTAGAATATTCTTCTACGGGAATGTCATGATTCACTAGAGGCTGTAAATACAGCTGCCATTTCTGAATAAATTTTCTCTTTTGGGAGAAGTCGAGCTCCCCGAATATATCAGAGGGAAGATAGGCATCTATCAAATGGTAAATGGTATCAGACAGGGTTGTGTGAACCTTATCTGATACCAAGATGTCTTGAATGCAGCTACCCACCATCTGATCATCTGCAAAGTACCTGAGACTTACAGTGTATCTTCTGGACTGCTCATAAGTATGTACGGGCTCCCTTTCGGTAGAGGTAGAACCATCCCCGAAGTCCCAGAGAAGAGTGAAGTCTTCTACATCCCGGGAGTAGTTCAAGAAAGTTACAGTCAGCTCCTTACAGGAGAAGGTGAATTCTGCATTCATGGTGTTTAGTTATTGTTTACTTCGGCCTTGATAGCTTCAAGGATATCCAGAGCCTTATCTGACTCCTCTACTTCAATGTCGTAGAGAGCAGCAATGGCAGTCAGGTCAGCCTTCTTGTAGAGCTTGAGAATTTTCTTATCCTCAACGCCCTTAGAGAGCTCATCAAGAAGAGAGTCTCTAAGCTCTTCTGGGGATAGAGCCTTTGGCTCTTCTACGGTGGCATAAACCAAATGACCTCCTCTCAATGCACCAGCAACTCTGCCGGAATTGAGCTGACGAAGATTGAGTTCTACCGTCTCACCTGGACGAACTGAAATACCCTGGACTGGGTCTCTGAAGAAACTTGCTTTTGGGCCGAGTTTCACAAACTTATTAGATGTTGCCATATTTGATGTTGAGTTAAGTTAAGGGAGCCCCAGAGAATTCTGGAGCCCCCAAGAATATTTAGAAATGAACAAAAAAGGCCTAGCCCTCAATATTGTACTGAATGTAGGAATCCTTCTCCAAGTACTCTGGGAATGAGTTCTCAGTGAATTTCTTGCTGCCGTCCAGAAGGATAGCGGCATCCTGATACATCTTGGAGAATCCAGTGGTCAGAGTTGCATAGGTGGCCTCTGTCTGGTTGGATACGATCCTCTCTGACTCGAGCATGAGGCTCTGAGCATTGAGCTTGATCATGGCAAAGCGAGGGTCTACCAGCAAGATCTGATTCTCATCTACACCAGTATGGATGAAGCAGTTTGCCTGGTTCGGAACTGGGGTCTTGAGATTGAGGGTAGCCTCAGGAGTACCACTCTGACGAAGCTTGAACTCAGGGAGATTCAGGAGCTCAACTGCCTTGTCTTCTCCAGCGATGATATCCTGGAAGCTTCTTCCGAGACGAGCACCACGAATCCAGAGACGAAGGAGATCCTTGTACTGGATGCCAGCAGCAGTATCGTTTACTCCGATAACTGGGGAAGACTCAGAGCCATCCTTGGCGTTACCGTTGGTGAGAACGTCCAGAGCAAGGCTGTCAAGAGCATAACCAAGCTGAACACCGAAGTCACGGAGGAAGATACCGAGAACATCAAGAGAAACGTAGTTCTTCACCTCATCGGTGAGCTTGAATCCACGTCCAATCTTGAAGAGGTTCACAGACTTCTGACCGAAGCTAACGGAGCCAACTGGAATGGTCTCAGCCTCATTGATCCTTGAAGGAGCAGCCTCTGCTGGGTTGATGATAGGCATGATAGCGGACAACCCATTGATTCCCTGCTCACTAGCAATGAGATTCGGGTAGAACGGTGCCTCCCTGATGCCGAGGTCGATAGCAGAACGGATAATCTCCGGAACAATCCAACGAATGGACTGATCAGGCATCGTGAAGATGTTCTGCATTGTGGTGGACTTAAGGTTGACTCCCAGCTTATCGCAGTAGTCATCCATAGACATGTTGTACTTCTCCTGAATAAACTCGGAGAATGAGATGTCGGTCGGCCTCATCTGAGCACCGCCGGCACGATAACCATCAAGCTGCTGAATATTGGAAGGAAGCTCCTGGAGCAGTTCCTGAGCAGTGAGTGTTTTTTCTGCCATAGTTTTGAAATGTTTTTAGTTGTTAGCGAATGAGAACCTGGATGAGATCACCCTTAGCAGCACTTGGAGTGATGCAGATGAACTTAGGGTCAGTGCTGGTCTCGTCTACAGCATAAGGAGTGTAGAACTCGTTTTCTTCAGACTTTACGAGAGCTACAGGCTTTATAGCCCCGCACTTTGTGATCTCGGCATTAGCAACACCGTAGGTGAGAGCAAAAGCTTCAACCATTACAGTTACCTCTGGGCCGAGTGCTCCCTCTGGATAGCAAGGGAATTCACTGCCTGTGACAGCCATGCCAAGGTAAACGCCCTCTCCAACATAGGCCTCAATTGTGCCGTCTTCGTTGAGTTTAACAGGCATACCCGGAACAATGAGCTTGGCAACATTACTTTCTTTCTTTACCGGAAAAGCTTGATGCAGCTTCTGTGACTCACTCTTGTAAATCACGGTCTGAGGAGTCTTGATACCGACTTTTCTCAGATGCTGAGGGTTTGTATACTTCATAATAGGGTATTTTGAGATTTTACTGTTTTGACTTAGCGATCTTCTGGAGGATAGACTGAGTGTCGTTTACCTTCTCGTTAGGCTCCTTATTGGAGTCTACCGAAGACCCCCGGTTAACATTCTTAGAGCCGCAATCAGCACAGTGAAGAGGGAACTTCTCCTCAAGCTGGGCATCATAGTTGGCCTTGAGAGAAAGGAGAGTAGAAAGAGAATCAACGTTCTCTATGAGGGTAAGGATATTTGAATCCTCTTTCTCCCCCATAAGCTTCTTGTATGAAGCCAGGGTAGCCTCTTTTACCTCCTTGAAATGATCCTGGCCCATCTGGATGAAAGAAGCATTAGCTTTAGCATCTTTCTCCAAATTGGCTACCTTTTCCTGAAGCTCCGTTACAGAAGCCTCTGACGCAGTCACTTTCTCTGAGAGTGACTTGTTTTCTGTGAGAAGCCTCTTCACTTCAGAAAGGACTAGCTCACTGGAAGCGGTCTGACCTTCTCCCAAAGAGAGCATACCCTCACCAAAGAGGCTCTCCAAAAATGCTTGTAATTCCTGTGGCATTGTGTTGGATTGATTGTTAGGGTTAATATTGATTTTCTGAGAATTTCCTTTTAGTGGGTCTGCCTCTGCGTTAGAGACAGTATCACTGCGAAGAATATTCTTGAAGTCAAAGAAATAAGAGTCTCTGGTAGAGTTAGATACTCTCTCCTTGACCTGTTCAGAGAACGAGTTATATACTGAATCAGCATAGCCCGGGTTGATGATCTTACCATCTCTGATTATCTGAGCATAAGGGTCTGCACCGTGAGAAACCAAGGATGTCTCTTTATAGGAAATGATCTTGGTAACAATTCTGCGAACCATAGTGCCATCTTTAGCATAAGTTCCCAGCTTGTCCCAGAACTCCCATTCATGCTCAAACTCATGAGAAGGCTCCCATTCAAACTGAACGGTGACCGAATTAGAGTGAATAGAAGGAGGATCCATGTTGATTCCCCTGGCTATTCTTGGATTAGCTTTACCATCAATGCGAAAGACTCCATTGATTCCAGCAGGGATCTTCAACCCTTTATCAGAATAGGCCTCTTGCCAAGTAACGGCTTTAATTGAGCCGATAGCATTAGCAATGTCAGTAGAATGATCACAGTTGATAGTCTGACCAACCAGAAGAGGCATAGAATCCTTGAGCACATCAGCTGGAAACTCTGTCGGATTGTAGTTCTTAGATACAATACAGTTAGAGATCAACCTAAATACTGGCTCTATGAACTCATCCTCAGCAGGGTTAAACTGTGCAGCTTCTACGTCTGGGTAGAAAGTGTTGTAATCAATACTACTAAAGAGACCAAACTTCTCAATTGATTGAGGGTTAGCCCCTATGGCATTAAAATAACTGTCTGAAAGTCTCTGGGGATCCAGGTTTCTTGGTTTATGGTTGATCATCATACTGTGATCAGCACCTAGAGTAAGAGTAGCTACAAGTGGTGGCATTATTATCTTGGTCTTGAATCTTGATCTTTACGTTTTGGAATAGGGTTATTCTTATCCCTAGTCTTACGGTCGGAGGTGTCCTTATCGGCTTCCCTCTTTCGATTTGGAGTACTAACCCCCTCGGCATCTTCGAGAGGTATGCGCGGTTCTTTCTGATCAGCTTTTGCATAGCCAAGTTCCCAAGCAGCTTGATCTTGACTGATGAGACCCTGGTTGTATTTTGAGATGACATTCTTGATCTTATACTCTTGGGCTTGCTGAACCTTGATCTCATCTGATACTGTAGAAGTACCAAAAGTAACTTCAATGCCCTTGTTGGGCAGTCCAGCTAATCTGAGTTCCAGAGTATAGATGAACTCAAGAGCATGAGTGACCATCATCTGTATATTCTTGAGCTGAGATATCATCTTAGAAAGCATAATACCAGCACCTCCCTCAGTATTCTGAGTCTGACCTCCGATGATAGTAGAAGTGACACCCAAACCATTAGCAACAGCTTGCTCATTCATCTTCCAAGGGATATCCAGATTTTGCATTGAAGCAGAGGTAGAATTCATCTCAAACTCATGATCATCAATAAAACCTGTTACGATACCGTCTTTCATACCATCTTTAAGGTTCTTCTTTAGATCTCGAAGAATCTTGCTCAAGCGAGCAGCATAAGCAGTCTCAGACTCAGAACCTCTTCTAGCAGGCTTCTGCATCTTAGCTTCTAAGAACCCTACCATACCCATGAGCTCCATGATCTGCTTGAAGTTAATTCTCATGTCATGTTGGGTCTTCAAAGAGTCAAGAGCCCCAAGGAAAGGTGGAATACCATAAGGCTCATCCACATCGTTATACATTCCGATGTACTGATAAGTCTCGGTATTTAGCTTGATGAGAGATGGCTTCTTGTTGTTGACCCTGAATCGATTGATCTGGTAGGGTTGATATACCCCGTTGTCTTCTCTCTTAAAGAGAATATCTTCTGGGTTCAGAAAAAGCAAAGTAGACAAGCCGTCTAAATTTTCATTTGGAACGGCTTCAACTGAAATAGCACCCCCAATGAGCGTTTGGCAGATCATTTTGTTTACTAGTCCGTTTATACCAGCAGTATAGCGGGACCATTTTTTTGACGCCTCTTTGAGGTGCTTTCTCATCTTCTCAGATTCTTGAGTAGTATTGTTCGGGAAATTGATGATATGATCAGTGTTGGCTAACTTGAACATGTCCTGAACAGCAATGCTCATATCTGGGTTGATCTTGTACAGATCCCTAATCAGAGGAATCAGCTCAGTCCTGAAAGAGGGGTTCACCATTGCAGCAGTCTCCCCCAACACTCTTATGGTGTTGGCAGGGCTGCTGTCATTTGGTACTGATACTCTTCCGGGAGATATAGCTGATATATCTGGCTCGGGCTTCTTCTCCTTGAGCTCTGGTGAAGATCTTCGGAACCAGGTCAAGGGATTGAGTATGCTCATATATGTCAATTTTATTGTGGCAACGGAATAACGGTATTGATAGGACTCTTCCTGATATGGTTTGTGATAGCCTTGCCGAAGATGTCATCATCAGCATAAGCAATACCATCATCTATATCAGTGTCTTCAGAAGCAGCTCTTGAGTGTTTTCCCAGAGCAATTGGTCTTCCCTGAGTGTCATAGATGAAAGTATAAGCTTCCTGAACAAAGAAAGGATCTTTGATTATCACTTCTTCATTACGGATATCTTTCTCTAGACCCTCAATTATGAGGGACCTATTTTTGTTTGTAGTGAGCCATCCCGGGATCTTCTCTTCCCTTGGCTTACTCATGTGCTTCTCTTTGATGAGCTTAGTGGAGTAATACAGGTTCGGATAAGCTTCATCCTGTAAAGCCAGAGTTACGGCCATTCCAATATCATTAGTCTCTGGGGCTAAGCAAGCATAGTTGTATTTCTCACCAATATCTCCGAGAAGCTTAGCATACTTGTCAAGAGGAATCTTACCCTTAAATACCGCATATTCTTCCCCCCATCGATCCATACAGGTAAAAGAAGAGAAGTCAGCACCTCTACCTGTAGCACAGTCTGCCCCGATGAAATAAAGCTCGTTTATATCTGGATCCTTGAATTCTCGATAAGCTCCCCCGAAACGGGTCTGTAGAGTCGGATAATCAGTGAGGCAGTCTTCAATAGCTTTGATATCAGCGGGATTGAATACGGTGTTTCCAGATGATAGGAAGTCTCCATCAATCTCTTGGGCAGTTCTTTTAGGGCCGAGGGCCTTAGCCATTTCCTCATACCATTTCAAATCTCTGTCTGGGTGCATGTTCCAGAGAAGTCTGATTGGTGTGAAATTATTGGCATGTTGAAGAGCATCAACCCAGGTCTTGTGATAAAACCCACCGATACCTAAAGGTGTGCTATTGATGATACAACTACCTCCGGTTGCCAGTGTAGGAGCAGCAGCAGCCCAAATCTGATTAGCCCACCTAACAGCAGCAGCTTCATCAATGATCAGAAGAGAAAGGGATTCAGATCGGCCAGCATTTTCAGATGTTGGTATTGACTCTATTACTGATCCATTACAGAACTGCATCTCAGTAGCGGATCCGAATTCCCCTGCCCTTCCGTTTATGATTGGAGTCTGAAGGAACCACGGAAGATTCTTGTACATGAACTTGATTCTTCGAAGGACCTTCTTAGCAACTGTATCTTTGATGGAGATGATGTTTATCTTCTTGTTGTCATGGTAGGAAGCAAGCCAGAGACTGTGCATTGACATGAGCTCTGTGATTCCCATCTGACGACATTTCAGAATGATATTGAATCGGGATCGGTTGAACTCATACAGAACTGATTTCTGATATGGGTATAGGTCAAATTGAACCTTACCGAGCACAGGATTGACTACATTCACAAACTGAGAGTAGTAGAAAGGATCTCTACTGACTCTAGCTAGAATCTGTACCTGTTCTCTTGTTAATGTTCTCTGTTCCATAACCTAAAATACGTATCGTACCCTGATGTATGGATCTAACCCGAAAGGGGTTTCCCAACCAGGGTACCAATGGGAATTCAAACCGATTTCATAATACAAAAAGCTGGTCTCGCGTCCTAATCCGAGATTGACATCGTATAGATTAGACAGGGGTCGTATCATGATTTCTGAAGAGAATCGAAATTTTTTCAGAAATTTTTGAGGGTTCTTGGTCATGGTTCCCCCAAAGTAACTGTACCGGTAAAGGTTCGGATTTACCTTGTACTTTCTTGTTGATATGTCTCCATAAGAGTCTAACTCAGTCAAGGTGAGAATATTATGATCCAAGAGTATCTGAACCAGCTTATTAGACTCAGGGTACTTAGCCAAGAACTGAGTAGAGTAACTCTTCAACTGATTGAAGCCAAAGTTAACATCTATTCGCTTAAGATCAGCTTCAACTCTATGCACTGGGACTGAGTCCTTGGGATAAAATACAACCAGCTTTGGTACTTGTATAGTCTTGTATTCTTTTTCGGGTTGAAAAACTTTTGTCTTGTATATCGTGTCAACTCTCGGCATAGTGTCATCATCTATCATCTTGTTCATCTTAACTTTGAGAGACAGGGTTATCATCCAACTCAATATGAGCAGAGACAACAAAATAAAATTCACATTCACTTTCATATCGTCTATCATCTATCTATACTGAGTCGCCAGACTCAGTATATACGCGTATGCGTATAATAACAACCTATCTACTTCGTAGATAGGGCTATACTAGTAAACTAGTATAGCATTAGCTATGTGTTATAACTATAAGACTGTGTTGTTATTTTTCTCTTTCTTTATTTATTTCTTTCTCTTTTTAGAAAGGGTTTGGGAAAACCTTTTTCTCTTTCTTTTTTCTTTCTTTCTCTTGTCTAAGGCTGATCTCAAGCAGCTTCTCAACCAAAGCCCAATCTCATATACAGCTCCCTTTGAGAGAGCATTTCTTCCCTTGTTCAGCCAGTAGGTTGGATTAGACTCATCAAACCAGACCTTAAACCTCTTGGGGAATCCCATGATGACTCTGAACTCCTCAAGACCCATAGGCCATCCTTCTGGGTTGAATTGCCTGTTTGAAGGTCTAAGAGTGAGAGGGGGAGCCCAGTTCCTGTTTCTGTACACTCCAGGGAGGGTTTTCATCTTCTGGGTTCTCATTGGCCACTTGAACTCTTGTTTGAACTTACCATTCCATAGCTCATGTACTTCATCTACAGTCAAAGTAGTTCTATTCGGGTCCCAATACTTGTACATTGACAGCTTTCTATCCCCCGTTTCTCGGTAGTTTAGCTCGGGTCTAATCATCCCAGAGATGTCACAGGTAAGGAATCTTTCACGCCTCCCAGAGAAAATTCTAGAGAAATATTTTTCAAATTCAGTGGAATCAGCTCGTATTCCCACCAAGAGAAGCCTCTTTCTCGAAGTTTGGGAATTACCAAATGCCGAAACTGAATGGGAATGGACTATAAACTTGTACCCAGGCAAATTTGCTTCCCATTCGGGCAGTGGAATTAGGTCTAGGAGCTTCGGAAGATTCTCCATGACAAAGATTCTGGGTGTAAATTTTTTGACACATGACAAGAAAAGGTTCAAACATACATCTTCACGGGGTTTCCCAAGGGTCTTTTTTCTCGAGTAGGAGAAAACAGAGCTGTGACCACAGGAGGGAGACCCCACAATCATGTCTGGGCTATCAATTTTCAGAGCATCAAGACTTTTTACAAACGGTACTTCCCCGAAATTCAGTCTCCACTGCTCTTCATTTGGGGTATGAAACACCCCTCGAGGCTCAATGTTACCGATCAGCCATCTTCTCAACGGGTACAGAAGAGCTCCTTGAGCTCCACAGACACCCAAAATCTTCCAGTTTTGCATTGTTCAAAAGAATTGAGTATATGAGGTACAAAACTGGTCTTGCGAGGAGCTATTTCAATGCAAATAATCAAAATTTTCAATGCAAATGAGTCAAAACAAATTGAAAGTAGGGGATCCAGTGCTCATAACAGGGTCCTTTCACTATGACAAAGCTCTGGTGGAAAAGGTAGAAAAAGGGGTTGTATACCTCAACAACGGGATGAAGATAGATCATAACTATCAGAATCTTCAGAGATCTGAGTGCACCGCTCAGCCTTGGGATGAAGCAGAGTGGGAATACCAGAGGGCTATGCACTCTTATAAGAGCAATCTCACTATCATTAGGGACAATTTCCCTGCTCTGGAGAAGCCTTATGCTATCGGGATCAACCAAAAGCTCGAGAAGATAATCAATAAGTATGGCTTCAAACACATGTAATCATGAAACTAGCTTTTTGGATTATCCTTGTAGTGCTCTATGGTATAGGCACTGTAACTGTTAAATGGCTTGACACTATTCTGCCTGATCAATATGTCAACAATAAAGTTCACTACCCGGTGCTTCTCACTATGTGGATCATATCACCACTTCTGGTGATTTGGTTTACTTTCAAGTTTATCTTTAGCCTCATCTTCAAAAAACGCAGATAATGAGATTCATAGACTCGTGCAGAGAGATGTTCCTCTCTTCTTTCCAAATATGTAAGCTCAAGAAGTTCAATCGAAACTACAGGAGATATGAGATCTTGGACATATACCGACATCTAGTGGACTCAATAAAGTGGGCTATGATGAATCGGGACTACGTATGTCTGATCCCGTACAAGGGTAATCAGTGGTACATTACTTCTAGTGACAAGAGGATAATAGTTGATCCCGGATTCACAGGTCATGAAGACACTATGAGAGCAGCTATCAGGTTGTTCTACATCAAGCAAGGTAAAATGTTTGTCCCTGGCTCTTCTAAGCTACCAATATTCAATATCATAAACGTCACCTATTCTAATTTCAAGTATGTCTAGAGTATTCAATTTCCAGAACCAGTCCAATCCCTATGGCACTGTGTTTCTCAATTTCTTAGACCGAAGCGGCAATGTTAATGTGCAAGCCATTCGCAATGATGGAGAAGATACTGATGAAGTAGATATATCCTACTTATTCAGATGTAAGAATCCAAAGATCTCTTATCCCTACGGGGGAGGCATCCACTTCTGCAACTACCACTTGAAGTCTAAGTCTCCAGATCTGATGGTATTCGAACTGAATCAGAAAGAGGTCACCTATCATGGCAAGACTTATCTCATGTACGACTACCCATCAGCGGTATTTGTCACTGCAATGCAGAACAATAGAATGGGCCTGGTATGTGTCTCTTCTATCAGGGTTCATCGCAATGGAGTAGTAGATCTATACAGGTTCGGGGACATTCAAGCTCCTAACATCCCTCTGATCATGTATTCTCAGACTTATGACACTACTCAGGGTCAGACTCCGTACAACTTCCTCATCTTATTCAATGAAGAATCCTTTAACAAGATGCCTGACAACCTGGTCAATTACTTCCTCAATCCAGAGAATTCTCTCATAGTAGAGAGAGTGAACATAGATACTGTCGGAGGCAATTCCTTTAGGCCTGTAGTAGCATTCTATCCGGCTTTTGGCAAGGGAGACGGAGACTATATGGCTTTCCATGTAGTCACGGGAGAAGAGGTCTTCACTCTGGATCTGGATCCAAGAGCAGAGAACCTTTGTTCTGGTGTCTCTATAGCATCTGCTTATTCTGATGAGCAAGCGATCTCTGAAGAGAGTATCTCTAAGGCTAGACCTTACGATGTCTTAATTGGTTAGAGATATGGAAGAGGCTAAATCGAGGCCATTTGGTAGAGAAGCAAGGGAATATACCAGTTCATTGAAGGATACCCCCTGTAAAAATAATGTGCAGATTAGCCTTTATGGCAGGAGCTAGATTGGCTGCACAAAGGGGAGCTGCTTGGGTCCAGAAGTATGGTCTTAATCTTTCTCACATGAACCTCTCTGATCCACAGATCAGGGAGCTCTTTTTGGAGTCTATATCTAATCCTGAGTCTAATGAAGAGTAAAGAAAGATTGGGTATCTGGCTGGGCAATGAATAAAAGCTATCGGGACTGGATAAACTTTCTCAGGTTATGGAGGCATTCTTAGGGGGTCCAAGTGATTCTTAGATATATTGCTAAGAGTTTATTAGTAAAAATATTTATTCTATTCTGGGAGGTCCTCTGGGCTTCCCTTTCTTGTTGAATAGGGAACAGGGTTTATATAGGGCCCATCACTACTGTGTAGTGGATGGGTGTGGTAATTTTCTAACTTCGGGTCTAAGTCTCTAGAGGATGTGGTATAAAGCTTCTTTGTGTGTTAGTCGGTGTTCAGCGGGTACACTACTATGGCTCGTCGGAGGTCAGGTAGCCCATTACTATAAGTGCCTAAACACCAGGCAGTTAGAGGGGGGGACGGTTCCCTATAAATGAGAAGTCCCCTAAAATTTTAGGGGACAACTCTATAAACATTTTATGTTTCACTTTGAAACATTATCCGAAATAAAGTTTCAAAATTTCGTCAGAAGTTTCGGAGATTGTTTCGTCATTGATTTTGTTGACGGAGAGGATTTGAACCTTAAACCAAATTTCTTGAAACTTTTTTTTAAGAGTTTCAAGATTGTTGGTTTCTTCAGAAGAAACTTTTACACCCTCTAAAAAAGCCAATAGGGCAATTTGATAGGCAATTTCGCCTAAAAGGTTTTTATTTTGTTTCATTTTTTGAAATTTCTTTTAAGTCTACTTTTTTGATTGTTTCGGAAAAAATTTCATTTTGAAACTTTTGGTAAAAAGTTTCAAAGTATTCAGATAATTCTTTCATTGATGGGTCTAAACCAAATTTTTCTTCAAGTTCATCACAGAATTTTTCAGATAAATTGATACCCAAAAAGAACGAATAACGAGAAAGCACCTCAACAAATTCAGCGAATTTCTCATTGCTTACAAGAATTTCCATACTTGTTTTGTTTTATAAAGGGGATTGAGCAACCCTGCAACCCCCTTTTTTATTTTACTTTGTTGTCGTCAATTCTTTGCGAAGAATTTGGGTAAAAGTAGCCAAATCGGCTAATTTGTCTGTACTTGTATTGCTTTCATACACGGTAAAAATATCTTTATAAATACCGGTTGCATACTCTTTCCAAGTTTGAGCCAAACTCTTACGCTTTTCTTCGCTTTTAGTTGAAAGCATTTCAGTAACGAAATTGTCACGATTGTTGCGTAACTTTTTTCTCATTGCTTTTCTCTCCTTTTCGGTTTTGCCCGAAAAGATTTCCAAGCAATAAATGCTCTCCTTACGACTTGCTGAAATTATTCCAGAAGAAGCAAGTAAATTAAACTTTGCCCCTAAATCCACTTTTGTAGGTGTGGCTACCTTTTTTTCATTTGCCATATCAATTTTTATTTAGCAAAATGAATAGTAATTTCTTATAACTTTTTTAAGTCTTTTATAGGTAGGCTAAAATTACTAATAAAAAAACCTACTTATATAATGACACCTTTAGGGTTACTTTTAAGCAATACGCTTAATTTCACATATGGGAAATTTTCAAACTTGTTAAAGAACTTTCCTCTCTCCCTCTTCCTTACGGTGCAAAGTTACTACTGTTTTTATTATTTCCAAAATTTTCTGATTAATTTTATCAAAATTTGAAGTCAATAACCTTTACAGATATTTCTATGGCATTATAAATTTTGTTCGACTTTCAAATTTGATACGCAAAAAATTATACCTATATATATATAATTTTAGGCTAAATGTTTTAATAAATTTTTACTAAATATTTTATAGAATTTTAATAAAAAGTTTAATTTAGAAAAGTTCCGAATTTGGAATAACTATAATTTTTGGGAGGGGCAAAAGTTGGCCGGGGTGCGTTGAGTGGGCAGTCCCCGCCGTGTATGTATTCTATGTCTGTGGCCAGATTACCAGTCCTAAAGTTGGACGGTACGTGCATGACGTAATGAAATATGGCCATTGTAGCGCAGTAATGTATGCTTATGCTATGGCCATGTTACCCGGTACGTATGGTAATATTACTCTAGTAACGAGTTAGAGGGCTTCTGAAAGCGCTATGGGAATCTTGCCTGTGGGAATCAGATAGCGAATTAGCCAAATAGTGTCAGATAGGCCTTTAGGCCATATAAGATAGCGCTATAGATAGCCATTATGCTAAACCTATTTTTAACCTCTACAAAGGGCCCATAAGAGGTACGTAGAGAATGTTGCTATAGGCGCAAGAAAAGGCCCTATGTGTAGTAGGGCCTAGATAGCTAGTTAGCGAATTAGCCTGTTAGCATTCCAGTGAGAATATGGCTAGATGGACCTCCCATAGAGTTTTGTATTCCATATCGATTGAGTCATCGTCCAGTAGTTCCCGTATCTCTTCGACAGTTTGGTAAAAGCCTGTACCGTTTTCAGTATCGATCTTGAAGGCAAAGCCCCAGACAGAATCGTTACCTTGAGTAGTTTCCTGATGGATATCCAGGATCTGAATATCGGTCCTGTTCAGTAGATTTGGATCCCCGTATTGAAGGAGAAGATCGAAGTAACCAGGGTCTTCTATGTCTCCTGTGTAGATGTGACCTTCGCAAGTTTTGTTCTGTTCCAGGTACTTGCCGATTGTGATGAGCTGTTCTGAGAATGTTGCATTTGTTTTCATGATTGTGTTGTTTTGCATAATGTTTTGTTTTGAGTTTGTGTTTGTCTGTGTGTTTTGCATATTGCATTTAATTTTATTTATGCAAATATAATAATAATATATTGCAATGCAAAAGGGCCGTCAACAGCTCTCCCGGAGCTCTTTTTTAACCCTATAAAATAAGCCTCAAAGAGGAAGATTTTAGGGGTACGTAGTGTAATTATATCCTCGGTAAGTTGGGAATTTCTAGGAAAGTTGGGCAATATTACCTCTATGGTAAGTTTGCCTTAAGGTATATTGGTAGGGCCCAAAGGCCTTAGTGGCCTATATAATTCTTACTATACTTTATTCTAGACCTACCCTATGTAGTTGAGCCCTGGCGCTCATTTGTTGAGCTAGATGAACAAAGGCCAAAAGGCTCAATCTCTTGGAGCCCTGTGGAGTCCCAGAGTCGCGCTAAACTCATTTTTGAGACTCTCTTACTTTTACCATACGTAAATACATTAAATTAACACGTAGCTTTTTAACCAACAGCATTATATATATAGGGGGAAGCTCCTAAAGGCCTTTTTTGACTACGTGTTCATTTCCATAGTAACTTAGCTAGCGTTTTAGCTCTTCTACAAAAATTCCAAATTTTTCAATTTTAGCTCTCCACTGCTTTCGCTATCTCGTAACAGACCACTTCCGGATCTCATCGTTCGCGGATGGCCGGTCGCACCTGTCGTCTACCCCATTTGACTAATACTTCTTCCCAATCTGACAAGAAAAATTACTAATAAAAAAATAACCTTCAAAGCGAACCAGAGAGAAAACTAATCATCTACCAACTTTGAAAAGAGAGAATAGGAGAGGGTATAGAGATAAGGAGTATAGAATATAGAGTATTAGATATATAGGTATTAGTTGTATTGTATTTCATATAGAGGAGTATAATGTATAGCCCCTTTATGTATATGTATATTATATGTAGCCTTGTGTTAGTGGCTTTTATATAATTGTTTTGTTTTGGGGTTGAAGGGGTTTTAGGGATATGTGTATACGCCAGAAGAGAGATACCTTTTAGGAGTATCTCTCTTAGTTTAGGGTAGAAGTCTTCTGAATATATTGTAACCCCTTGGTTTAGTCATAGGTTACTGGTGTGCTTCTTTAGTTGGAGTAACGGAATGGGATTGTCAGATAGTGATGTTCATTCATAGTGTTTCTCCTGAGATAGATCGATGCTTGGATTGAGTTAGTGAAAGAAACTGAGTCTAGAGTGTAGTGGTAATCTAATTTGAGTTTCTTCAGCCAAATTTTGATTGTGTCCTCTAGGAGCAGCATATTTCGTTTGTAGAAGTATCTTTGTACTGCATTCTGGAGCAGGAGTAATTTCTCTGGTACTGATAGTGTGAGGTAATGTTTCATTTTTTGGTGTTTTTTTGGAGGGGGCTAGAGGGATTGGGACTAGCCCCTGGTATATGTTAGCATTCGACCTGGATTATGATATATCCTGAGTCTAGCAAGATTTTATGTTCTATTTCGACTGAGTCATCGTCCAGGAGATCTCTTAGACTAGAGAGGTATTCTGGTATCAAGTATGGATTATGTGTTGGATTCGGGATGTAGAATGCAAATGACCAGCAGCTTGAGTATGGTGGATTTGGATATGTCTGGATGTCCAGGTGGATGTCCAGAATTTGGATATGGTCATCGTTGAGGATATTGAGTTCGGGTATATCCGGGTTGTAGGGGTCTTGGAATTGGAGTAGTCCGTCGAAATAGCCCGGGTTCTCTGAGTCATTTGTGAGAATTGTGCATTCTGGGTGTTGTTCCTGTAATTTCTGGCCCCAGTCTTTGAGTTGTTCTCTGAGTGTTTTCATGATTTATTGAGTTGTTTTGTGGAGCCCTTTGTTAGAGGGCTCCGAGTTTGACTTTAGATAATGATAGCAGGGAAATCGAATTCGGCCTCGAGCAGTGATTCCCATGTAACATAGCTTGTATCGATGTAGCGATAAGTCCCCCTGTTTGGGTGACCGAATGTTTCCATATAGGCATCGTAGAGTTTCCCGTAGAGATCCAGATTTATCTGAGGGATATACTGGATTTGGGATTGGATCAGCACCTGCAGTATTGATGAGAATTCTTCGATTCCGGAAGGGATGTAGTCGAAGCATCTATCGTCCCCTGAGGCAGTGAGCAGATCGTGCATGAGATTGGAGAAGACTTCGTTGAGGAAGTTTTCCAGAGAGAATGAGAATTCGAGATGAATGGTGTAGAGCCGGAATTCATCGATTTCGCAGTCAGCAGGGTAAAACTTGTCTGGGGTGTTGACCCGTTCCTTGTAGAGGTGGAAGAGTTCCGGGGTGAGTTCCTCTGATTGAGAATATTTGGTATTGAACCATTGAGTTTCGCCCATGCAGTAGTTGTGAGCAATGATTTTGATTGAGTTGTTGTTTGTGTGTTGCATATTGCATTTATTTTTTAATTGCATTGCAAATATAATAATAATATATTGCATTGCAATGGGGCCCCGTTATAGCTTCTCGCAGAGCTTTTCGGGAAAGCTAATTATGAATTTGTATTCCCCGAGTTCTAGATTCTCTTTGAGGCCGTTTTGGCGGGTTATTTTGATATACTTAGTAAAGGTATCTATATTCCCGTGACAGATATAAAGGAAAGTATTGTACTTTACCCGGTGTTCAAGTAGATCTGCGTGATCTGGATTAGACTGGGTAAACTTGAGAATGAAGACTATTTGGTGACCCTGTCTCTTAGAGTGGTATCTGAAGTTGAGACCCCATTTCTTGAAATCAGAGATCCAGCGTTGCACGTTTGTAGTGAAATACATATTCTTAGTCTTTTGAGTGTGTCCAATTTATGAACAGTATATGGTCACTTTCGTCATATTGAAAGATAAGAACCTCCTGGAGCCCATTGTATTTACCGTAGATAAAGGTACTTTTTCGAGTCATTTCGAAAAAGTCCCATTGGAACTTCCTATGAGTATGACCTGCATAAAAGACCTTCTCTATGATAGTTTTGAATTGATCCCTGATGAAGTCTACTGTAGGATTATTGAGAATATCAGTGATATACCAGCTAGTGTCTTTGATATCATAGAGAAAGCTCTTTATCTTAGCTCCCTGGAGTTGGCATATCTCCTGTAGTTTCTTAGTGAGATATATTTCTCTGTCTAGATTAGTTGGGGGATTGTACATAGCTAGCGATTTTTAAGTTTGGGGGGAGGGGCTGCCTCCCCCTGATGAGTCCCTGATTTACTTTGTCATAGCCTTGAGAAAGCGGTTGTATGCTTCCTGATTCTCTTCCTTGGTATTGGATTCGAAGAGCTTGTTGATGTCCCGATAGGTTTCCTTGGCATAGGAGGTCCAGTCTTTCTTGAGTTCCTGGATAGCCTTGTCATCCTTGTTCTTGAGAGCTTTGTCATATTTGGAGACATAGCTGGCAAGGGTATGCCTGAGCTCCCTGCGTTTGGCTTTTTTCTGCAGTGAGGTGAGGCCAGCCATTACCTGATCGGTGTAGACTGATACCCTGACGGATTTTACCTTGGTCTCTTTCTTGGCTTTGGTCTTCTCCTTTGTTGGGGTGTCGGCTGCTTTTGCAGTTACTTCCTGGATAGAGTTTTCCAGTGTCTCAGTGTTGATGAGTTCGGCCTTTTTTGTTGTCTTAGCCTTGACCTGTTTCTTGTTACCCATAGTAGTAATAGAATTAATGTTATGCAATCTCCTGTTAATTAATGTGATAAGGGGTGGGAGATTGGGGTGCACCCCCTATTTTTTTATTGCAATGCAAATATAATATGGGAGTTGCTGGGGTTATCGAGAGCTGCTATCATAGCTGCTTAAGGAGCTCATCCAGCTTATTTTCTAGCATTGTCACCCTATTTCTGAAACTCTCTACCACTAGTGCCCGTTTACATCGGTAACAGTCATTTTGATACCTTTTACAGTATTTATCCCTCTCACTATTTTCCAGGTAGAAGGATGCTGCACAATTGGATAAACGTTGCTTCTCATAAAGTACTAATTGATGTGCTGCTAGTTGAAATACTTGAGAGACGCATTTTCTTTCTTCGGTAGTCATATTCTTATATCATTTTTAACCATTCCTTTGCAAGAGCCTCAGTGTTGAAGTCTTGGATTGTGAGCACTATGTTAGTGTTATCCCAAGCAACCCAGGTATCGTATTTGAAATCATAGTGATAGCCTTTTTGATAGCCGGGCTTAAGTATGATATTAGCTTTAGCCTTGTCCAGAAAGCGTTCTTGGATAAGGTGTTCCAGTCTTTTTTGTGAGGCTTTACCCCTCAGTATTTGTACCCGTGTTCTCATTTTCGATGATGTTTAGAGCAAATTTAGTTATGACCCTGATCTGAACCCTGAGACCCGCAAGGTAGACTTTCACTGTCTTGCCTTCTGAGAAAGCCTGAGCAGCAATTGTAGCACCCAGTTCTGAAAGCTTTTGGTCTAGATCCTTAAGGGCAATTTCTGGATTCTCATCGTCCCAGAGTCCCAAGTTTGAAGATACGTCCTGGAGAACTTCCTTTGGAAGGATTCCGATTCCCTGTGCCAGGTTCATATATGTCCAGAGCCTGTCTTGGTAGTTGAGTTTTGATTTGAATGTGATCATAATGTTTATTAATTTTAATTTGCAATGCAAATATAATAAGGGAGTTGCTCAAGTTATCGAGAGCTCCCATCTGAAGCTCTAATCAAGGTGTAGCAAAACCTTTTTGCGTCCCCAGGAGCCATCTCTATGGTATAGGGCATAAGCTCCTCATTAGCATATACTCTGAGCTGATTGTTATGGGGTTTCTCAATAACTTGAGCAGGACCGATACCACATAGGTCTCCGGGAAGAATCTCGTCAGCTTCTAGATAGAGAGTGAATAGTTCTTCCTTCTGTTTCGGGAGAAGCTGCAGAATGAATTCATCTTCGGTTCTGAGTATGCACCTCCGGTATCGTCCCAAGAAATCTTTGATGAAGATGCGATTGTAGTGAGCATTAAAGCCGAATCCCAGTTTATCATCTCCATAGAAGTAGATAGCACCTTCGTCGACAGAGTTCCTATAGAAGCCCTTGAGAGGAGTATAGAAAGGATTCCCCGTAAAAGAAATATTGATGAATACGGTGCCTGAAAGCTTTGGATTAAGCAGTTCATTGAGAATTTGTTTTGGTGTTGCCATGTTGTTAAAAGTTTTAAGGGGGTCTTTAAGACCCCCTTGGATTAAAGTAAGAAAGCTGGGAATCTTGGTGTCTGATTCATCCCCTGTTCCCATGTGAGGATATCAGTGTCGATGTATCCCGGAGCTTTTTGCATATAAGTATTGTAGATACTAGCCCAGAGATCGAGATTGCATTGAGCAAGCCCCTCCTTAATATCAGGGTTATCTGACTTGCTGAAAGTCTGCAGCACTGAGAAGAATTCTTCAATAGAAGCTGGAAGGAAGTCTTCCCGTTCATCTTCCCCGAAAGCCCTGATCAATTCTTTGAGAAGATTACCGAAAGCTTCCTTGATAAAGTCTTCGACAGCATAAGGTCTAGAACCTTGGAGAAGTTCATAGACTGAGAGGCCCGTTGGATCAAATTCTTTGAGCTGTTCTTGAGTGAGTTTAGCTAAGTAGAAATCGATCTGATAAGAATCGGGGCTTCTTTGAAGAGAGTTCTCCGTGACAAGGGTGAAAGTGTCCATATTGCAGCTGTTGAAGCTGATGAATCTGACTGGATTGATGTTTTGCATAATGTTTATTAATTTTTAATTTGCAATGCAAATATAATAAGGGAGTTGCTCTAGTTATCGAGAGCTCTATTGAGAGCCCAGAAGATCTCCACTCCTACCCCTAAGCGGGATATATCTCAATCTCAGGATCTTCGGCATTTCTGTCTATATTCAACTCTATCTCTCTTCTTATCTCATGATGCTCATCTTCAAACGAACCAAGAATGCCCTTATAATCCCCCGAGATCTGGTCCATATCTTCCTGGGATATAGATACCATCTCTTTAGATGTGTCTACCCCCTGCTGTTGGGTAGCTACTACTACAGGGAATCCTGATGTATCATAATGCTCCTCTATGAATTTAGCATTAGTGACTGGCTTATCGAGTTTCTTGTTCTCTTCAATTATGACCTCAATAGCTTTGTCTAAGGTTATGCCCACATTCTCTTGGGTGTTGGTGTTTTGGTTGAATATGTTGATAGATCCTCCTCCCTGAAGAGATCGAAGGATTCCCTGAAGATTTGCAGTGCTCTGCATCTTTAGGCCCAGGACTTTGTTGACTTCTGCTGTGATGAATGGAACATATTTCTGTCCCTGAGATCTCTGTAGTATCTTAGCCTGTCCCTCGATGGCCATTCGATCCTCTAATGCCCAGGTTATCTGTTGGCCTATCATTGAGTTTATCAACTCTTCTTGCTTATCTCTATCCCACAGCTTAGTGCTTAGCAGAGAGTCCCTCATCTGCATTCTTATCCTCTCGGGATCTGTCTTAAGAAAGTCTGCTAATTCTACCGCTGACATTATTCTACCACACAACATCCCACTGTTAGTTATCCAATACTGGATGAACAGAGAGTGTATTCTATCCAGAAACTCAGGTGTGGGGTCCTTTCTGTAAGCTGCCATTGCCTGGGTCATTCCCAAAGGTCTTGGCAATCTGAATTCTTTAGTTTTTTTCATTATTCCAAAGTTTTTATCTGACATAGTATATACACACCAAGATTCCCCTGTGCAGAGGGGAATCTCTAGTAATATCTTTAGTGACCTACCATTTCAGGTTGATATCTATGTAATCCCAATTCCTGTTCAACTTAAGTACTTCGAAAGAGTCTCCCGGAAAATCTGGGCTTTGGAGTAGTTTCTCAAGGGCATCTACCGTGTCGGTAGGTACTAATCCTAAATATAGTCTAATATCAGCTCTGTTGTTGCTCTGAAAGAGGTTTACCCTGAAGGTTTGACCATTGAGCAGGGTAAAAATTTTGGCAAGGGCCTGGATAGTAGGGCCTAGTGGCCCTACTTCCTTTGGTCTCGCATCTAAGTGATTATCTTTTTGCATACCCTAACCCTCCATTTCAGAGATTTTGCCCTGCTCAGCCTTTTTTGCCAGGACCCTGTTTCTCCGATTTTCTATCTCTTCATGTTCTTTTGGAAAATACTCTTTCCTGAAAGGGATTATCACCTTTGCATAGAATGCCCCCCAAAGCTCTTTCCTTAAAGGGCCGCAGGCCTTCTTATTGGATATCGCAGAGAACTTATTTTGAATTTCCCCTATAACTATTTGGAAAATTCTAAAATCGAACTCTAGGCCGGCATTTTTTCGGGTCTCTACTGTGATCCTTACTCTGTCCATGAATTCAGCCTTGAGATCTTCAAGGAAGAGATTTGTGTTGAAATGATTTGCAAGCTCTGGATTGTCCAGATTGTACTTTTTTACGTATTCCTTAGTTGTCATATTAGATGGATTTGATGATTTGTGTCAGATAACCGTATTTAGTGTCTTCCCAGTAATAGAGGAAGGATAAATCTTGTCCCCGGAATGCTTGAGAAGCTTCTTTGGTCAAGCCCTTGGGTATTCCTGTTACATATAGGTAATGTAGTCCCCTTAGGTCTAGAACCAGATAGGGAAATAGTTGTCCCTCGGTCCCCCAGTTGAAAGTGCCCCTGATCCAGAAATCTGGAACATGGGGATCATAGTTCTGACCCGATGGTTGGTCTTTGTCCAGGGGAAGCAGCACATCTTCTACTAAGAAGTTGGGATCAATCTCCCTCTTGGGAGTGAGCCAGTCATAATAGTGCTCCGTGTTAAGAAAGCGAACCCCAGTGAACTCTAATGGCAGTGTTTTTACTTGATCCGTGAACATTTTCTTTTGGGTTTTCGGTTCTCAACTATAGCTTCTTCTTGTTCTTCTAGATCAGGCTCTGGATCCTTGGGAACTAGATGCTTGATAGAGTCGAGGCTGTTCTGGACAATTGCCCTGATGAAGAGTCTACTGGGAGCAAAGAAGTAATCTTTGATATTGTCCTTATTGATGAGCATATCATAGAGCTGAAAGAATTTTTTTCGGGTTCTGAACTTGACATCTTCTTGGATTAGATATTGGGTCAGAACCCTTTTATGTAATTCGATAAGCTCTTTGAGTGATCTCTCAATAGCTCTTTTGGGAATAATAGGTACCATAGCATTAGCATTAAAAGCATGATATAGTCAGACCTAGACTAACCCTGCGGCACCCTTGAGATATTTCTTTCTGTAGTCGTTGTACTCCTTCTGAAGAGCCTTGAACTCCTTGGATGAAGAATCTACCCGTCCCATTTTGAGTTCGAGCTTGTGAAGAGTTGCCCTTACTGTGCAACGGAATTTCTTCCTGTCCATAGAAGTGATGCAGTCTTCTGGGTAAAGGTATTTGACCTCCCTTACGGTAGAGACTTCCTCGATCAGTTTCTTGTTGACTTTCTTGACGGGTGACTCCTTTGGTCGTTTGATCTTAGGCAGACCCTTAGTCTTCGGATTGGACTTTTTGGCCTCGGCCTTTGGCTTTGCCTGGATTGATTCCAGGGTCTTGTTCAGGATAACTTCCTGAAGTTTCTTGTTGTTTACCTGTTTCATGACAGTTATAATTAAAATTAACGTTGGTATAATTGCATTCCCTTTTGCAATTATTTCAATGCAAATATAAATATAATTTTATAAATAATAAGGTGGCTCACTTCTGAGCTCTCTTAGGGGCTTTCTGATAAGTCTTAGCGACGGTTCTTCCTTTGTTGTCTTTGTGATAAGTAACGATCTTGCTACCCTGAACTTTAGTCGTGGATGATCCAACCGATCGTCCCTGAGTATCCCTGTACTTCACCGTAATGGACCCGTTCTTGTGAGTTTGGGTAGTGTAGCTTCCCACCGTTCTTCCCTGTCTGTCTCTTATGATTGTTTTCTGAGGAACTGTTAAAGCTAGACAGATTCCCAAGATTGCTAGTGTTCTCATTTGCTTTCATTTGTTAGATCATTGAGTAATTCTTTGAAATGTTTCATATACCAGCAGTTCCCGCTGCAGTCTCTCTGCTGATAGATATTGTAAGCCCCACAGTGTGGAGGTGGCTCTAAACCCGCTGAATTGGGACTGTAATAGGGACAAGTAAACTTATGAGCATTTATAGCCAGCTCCAGGCTAATAGAGTTCTTCTGCTCCGCCATAGTAATCGTATAAATCTGCGTAATCAAGTGATAGTTGACTTAGTACCTCTTCAACTGTGGTAGTAACGGTTGTCCCGTTGAAGTGAAGAGTTATAGTGCTAGAGGGGTTGAAATTCTTTGGGTTCACTCCCTCGGGTAGAGACTTATTGGTAAACCTTCCCAGATCTGGTTGTTTTATCTGATAGTCATACACCTTAGTTGGCTTAGGTATTCTTATTTTAGCTTCCCTTTGACCAGCTATATATGCTACTGCAGCAAGAGCAAGAGGTATGGCAATAAACACTAGCCCAATTACCAGCTTATCCCAAGCAGTGAGTTTGTTATCTTCTATCTCTGGACCAGGGAGATTAGGTATTGGGTCCTTGATGTCTGGTATTTCCATATTCTAGTGAGGAAGTTTATTGAGATCCCATGTATTTAACTCTAGATAGTCCCGACCCTGGTTATCTGGTAGATAGCCTTCGAAACAACTACCAGATTGGATTTGAGAAGCATAGATCCGGGTATTCATGAGATCCCTGAGTAGTCCCCTAAAGTAATCCATAGCCCTGGACTCTTGAGTAAATACTTGAACTGTAGAAACATCAGTAACGGCATTGTAAAATTGCACCGTGTAAATCTTATAGAACCCGTTCATAGATGTATTTGTTTGTTGATATTACTCTTGACCTTAACTCTTTGCCCACAGAATCAGCTGAGGCAATAGCTTCGAAGTCTTTTCTGGGTACATTGAAGTAGCGATATACACCCCCTTTATGGAAGCCCACTTCTAGAATGTTAGTCTCTCCCTCTAAGTATCGTAGAAGGATGACATTGGAGGAATCCTGAACATCTACTATGGTCAGATTCCCGACTGTTGTTGTGTTTCGTGTAACCATATTGCATTTATTTTTTATTGCAATGCAAATATAATATTAATTTGCATAATATAATAGCCGCCCAGAAGAGAGCTTCTATATAGCTCAAGAAAAAGGGCCCATCTCCCGACGGACCCTTTCTGCGAGTGAATAGATCACAACAAATAATCAATCAATGATAAGAAAACCTAGAGGGAACTTCTCAGCGACCCCAGGACATGGAAAATATACGATTATAATATAGCGAATTCTAAGCGAGAAAGTTATATCCACCCGCATTATTAATTAGTTAATCTAGTTCTTCATCTAAAACCCTAAAGTCCCTGACCTTTGGACCAGTCTTCTTAACCTTATAGAGAGTGGGATCATCTGAGTTATCCCATCTCATAGCCCAGTCTAAAGCCACCCCTTTAGCTTTCTCTATTTCCATGTTTGCTTGAAGAAGTCTCCTCATCTTCCTACGATATTTCTTCTTCATCTGTTCTGACATGGGTTTTCCATCTATCTGGGGGTAGTCATAAATCCCTGGCTGCTTGTCTACGGTCTTGACCTTCCGATGTACTTCAGGCTTGATCAATTTCTTGGGTTGAGATATGATCTTCTGTTCAGCTACCCGGATAAGGTCATAATACTTCTTTAACTTGGGCCCATGTTCAGGATCTTTAGAGTAGTCTATCTCAGGGTTCAAGTGATTCTTCTTAAGGTATTGAACCAATTTAAGAAGAGCATCCTTTCTAACTATCTGAGGACTCTTATCGAGATCCCTCGGATCTGGCTCCCTTAATTCTGTCTTGGTGATGTCTCGATTCTGTCTAACCTTCACCTGTGGTTTTTCTTTCTTAGCCATATTACTCTACTTGTATTGTGTAACTGTGTAACTTGATAATTTAATATAGCTATCTAGAGTATATCTAACTGGGCCATAGGAATTCAAGAAATTAATGTATTCTCGTATCTGGTCTTCAGATTCTAGTGTCAAAAATATCTTGTGATAAGTATTATCACTGCCCCTCAAACCCACTGACCACAAATCCTTGGGTATGGCCTTTTTCTGAATATCTCCGAAGCTAGACTCTATTTTAGCTTTTATAAACACTAGTTCTCTAGATAAAGTAGCTTTCTTTCCAGAAGATAATTTGGGATCTTCAAGCTTCTCTTTTACCACCCGATAATAGTCAAGCATATCCCTGAAGCGGGATATGCTTTGAGTTATGGAGTTGAGATATCCCATCAGTTACAGTATTTAGAGGGTTTTATAATAATCGGGAATGTGTTGTTTTTCTGATTCTTAACCTCTTCTTTGAGATCAAGATTATCTTGAAAGAAAGGCTCCCAGTAATCTTCATACCAGCCCAAGTCTTTGAATACGGCCTTTAGACTCTCAGACTCCAACTCTGTTGGGGTCTCTAGCTTGGTCCGGGTATCATAAGCGGTGCTCATCATGAGAAGCCAAGCCATAGGGAAGCAGGGAAATACCCCCTCTCTTTTAGATACTGGACAATCGGGATCTTGCTGAGCGGCTTCCCAGCTAAGAGCTGCGGTGTACCAGGCACCCTTTCTGACGGGGAATTTCTCCATGTTCTGAAGAGCCCATGAACAAGTAGCTTTGAGGGAATCAAATACAGTAGTGTTGTTGTCCACGCTTTTCCAGATTTTCAATATCTGGTTCTTCAATTCTTCGTTAGCTTTGAGTTGCATAATGTTTATTAATTTTTAATTTGCAATGCAAATATAATAAAGGGGTTGCTCGGGTAGTAGAGAGCTCTATAGATCGCCCCAGTTTGGCCTATCTATATTCTCAACCTCTTGCCTCATTTTATCTTCTATGGCTAGAGCCCTTTGAAGTATATTCTCAAGCATTTCTATTTCTTCTTTAGATTGATGCTCTGGCGGTAGTTTTTTAGACCGTTCTAGAGAATCTGCACAATTCAATATTAAATTGCTTATAGCAAGATAAATTATTTCTCTTTCGCCGTCCATATCTGCTTTTAACAAGTACAAAAAAGCCCGTCCCAAAAAGGGAGCGGGCAAAATCATGACCTAAAGAACCGTTGGCAAAAAGAACTAGTCCTCTTCCTCCTCTTCAGTTTCCTCTTCCTCTTCCTCCTCTTCGGAGTCATCCTTGCCTTTCTTGCCAGCACCCGGGATCTTGTCCACCAGATAGCCGTGGCCCTTCTTGGACTTCGGGGATACTCCCTCTACCATGACTACTGAGGTAGATACTACCTCTCCGTCGGCATTGAGAGCAACGGAAGTGACGAGGGAACCGTGCTTGCGAACTGGAGCAGCGAAGTTGAGAACCTTGGAACCGTTGGCGAGCTCGATAACATCGATCTGCTTAGAGTTTGGCCTCTGTACGGCAGGACGATTCTTGATAGCCTCCATACGGGCCTTTCTCTTTGCGGCCTTCTCTTCTGGGGTCATCTTTGTTTTCTTTGCTGCTTCCTTAGCAGCTGGGGCGGCCTTTGCGGCCTCTTTGTTTACTTTCTTTGCCATAGCATTTGAAAATTTGAGTTGTGTTAATTTGAAGCCCCGGTGTTTTAAGCCGGGGACATTATTCCATAGTGAAAGGGTGATTTATTACTTCTTGGACTTCTTGGACTTCTTTTCCTTTTTAGGGAGCTCAATACCCAATTCCTTGGCGATCGCCTTGCGGAGCTTCTCAACCTCTTCCTCGTCGAAGTCATCTGGGTCGGTATCGAGATCCTGATCATCGCATACATCCTCGAGCTCTTCGAAGTCCATGTTAGCGAGATCCTCTCCGGTCAGTTCTGGAGTTTCCTCGTCCTCTTCCTCCTCTTCGGAGTCATCCTCCTCTTCATCTTCTTCCTCTTCGGTTTCCTCGTCCTCTTCCTCCTCTTCATCTTCTTCCTCTTCTTCCTCAGAGTCATCCTCATCGGAATCGTCCTCCTCTTCAGTTTCCTCTTCCTCTTCTTCCTCCTCAGTTTCTTCCTCACCGAAGATAGATTCAGCCTCCTCAGCAGTCAGGTCAATTGGAGCAGGGATGATCTGAATTGACCCATCATCAAAAGTGATGATAATGTTACCGTTGATCTCTTTCCTTGAGATCTCTTTCTTTGCAGCTTTTTTCTTAGCCATAATCTTAAATATTAAAGGTTAATAAAACGTGTTATCGTTTGCATTCATATAGTTCGAAGCATCAAAGAGAGTAATTCCAGTCTACCCGGGTATACCCTGATATACCTACTTCTTTGTGAAAGTTATAGGCATTAGGATAACGTGACCAATGCTTAACAGTGCAACCAACTACAAGTTTCTTGGGGTATATATAAAAAGTACCATTTATTGGTTGATTACTCTCTATGTAGTTGAACCCAGGTCTCTTTTTATAAGAGTCTCTTGGAACAAACCCCCTGAAGATAAATTCTTTCTCTAGATAAGGTCCGTTGTCTTCTTGCCTCACTAAATAAAAGTTTCTACCTGTCCAGCGCAAATAGTCATTATAATGGTGTTCTGCCATTCGCAAAGCTTTTCGCATTGAACATTTGAGTATAGATCTCAAAGTCAAAGCAAAGCATTTATAGGTCATAGCCAGGGGGGAAGATGTAATAACGATTCTTTGCTTTGTTGTCAGCCGCTTTTCTCTTCGATAAGCGAGCTTCCTTGATCTTGCGATCTTGATAATTAATTTCTCCGCTAGAGCCATTCTGAAAATACGTTAGACTGTCATCCAATTCCTTCCTTTTTTGATGAGTATTGGTACCTTGGATGAATGAGGTGAATACTTCTTTATTGCCGAACTTACTAAGAGCCAGAAGCCCTGTCTTGCTCGGTATATACTGCCAGTGATTATTTATATATAGGGATATGCCCACAGAAAAGTTTCTCTCTAAAGCTCTTTTTCCTGAGATAAACTTTATGTGATCAAGAGCATGAGGCCCAAATATTTTTTTATACACCTTTTTAGCTTTCTTCTCTGAATACCAACCTTGGAGAATGAGAGTCGGGATATAATCCTTATAGCTCCAAGGGTAGTACTTATGAATGAAAATCTGAGTATCAAGATCCCATACCGAATGTTGTAAATCTTGGTTGGCCTTGTTCTTAAGTCTTCTTTGAAGAAGCTTTGATTTAACCTCAACATCAGTTATCTCATCCTCTAGATACTTGCCCTTAAGTTTTGGGACTGTGGACATTATCTCCCGGTATCTCTCTTCCAGGGTTAGTTTTCTTTTTCTTTTGCTTTTGCGCTTGCTAGTCTGTACCATTGCTTGATGGATTTGATATTAGCTTCCGGAAATTTCTTGGTTACTCTTTTGACTACCCTTTCTAGTGAGAAGCCTCTTTTGGCAAGCTCAAAGGTATAAGATTTTTTGGTTCCCTTCCAGAGTCCACTCTCATCTTTCTCTCTTTTGGGTTTCTTTGGTTTGGGTAACCCCCTTACTCTTCCGAGCCTTTTAACCTTAGTCTCTTCATCTTCTTCCCGAACATATCCCAAGCGAAGCTGATAAGATCGCATCGGGTCATCTTTGGCATAACCCCTCTCTTCGAGTTGTCTATCCATCCATTCATCGTATTTATCAATGAGGGTATAATCTGGTTTGTTCGGAGAATTCCTTATAAAGGACTCTAGCCTGAAGTAGTCTGAAGATACTACGTCTGGGAAAGGCATTCCCAAGATGATAGCTCTTCTCTGAAGATCTTTGAAGGACATGTTCTTTAGTCCCCCCATTGAGGCAATCATGGAGAGTTTCTCTGGATCTCCCTTGATTCTGTGTTGTTTTTTTGTCTTTCCTGTTCCCATATAAATTGCATTTATTTTAATTGCACATTGCAAATATAATAATTATTTTTCAATAGTTGAAGAGGCTGCTTCTAGAGCTTTTTTCTTAGCCCTCTTGCCATCATTCATGAGTTTGTGTTGTGGAATCCTGCAGAGCTTGAAAGCATTGTCTAGATCCCCGGTTACAAAATCTCGATTGTTTATAGCATCATAGTTTATGGCTTCTTTCACAATATCATTGAAGTGATTCCAGAACTTTATGCCTGCTTGTACATTTCCTATATAGAAGAAGTTAGATACCTGAAGGCCAAAGTCTTCGGCATTAACTCTAGTATTGAACACGTAGATCTTTGAATTACTCATCAACTTAGTGACATTTTCCTCTTTGCTTATGGGAACTACCTGGTAGCCAAACTTGAACTTCTCTGAAACTAAAGCAATAAAGTTTACTGGACCAGACTTTTTCCAGAAAGTGTCGATCAGATATTGTATCTTGAAATAGGGTATTCTGTGAAGATATTTCATATAGGCTTTATACTTACGATTAGATTTCCTTCGGTATGGAGTAGGTGCTTGAAGAGCCCTTGGCAACACACGAAAAGAGTTCCACCTATCGAACTCCATGATCAGTTTATATAGGTCTTGATCCCATTCATTCTTGGATTCTTTCAGCCTCTCCATATTTCTCTTGGTCTTGTCAAAGTTATAGCTCTGAATATGCCATAGAGACTCACCTGCATAAGTAGCAGCCTCTTCTTTCGGAAGCCTTTTGTATATTAGACCATATAGGTAATCTCTAAACCCCTCTGTTATTGGAGCCCCAGGTCTTACCAAATCAGAGTGTTTATAGAAGTAATCTGAGAACATCTTGAAGAACTTCTCAGCTCTAGCTTTCAGTTCCAGATATTTGTAATGTGACATGTTAAGAATATCCCCCACTTTTCTGGTACTTAGACCCTGAGAGATATTTAGGAATAAACTGTCTTGTTCTTCTTTGGTAAGACATGACCAGGCTTTATCTTGATAAGGCTGCATATAATTACTGTTGTTCGGGTGTATTAGAAAGATCCTGGAACTCTATCTTAGAAGCCAACAGATCTTCCTGATAATGCTCATAAGGGCTGTATAGAATATTCTCTAGAGGAATCTGCATAGATAATACTGAGCCTTCTCCAGGATATATCTCTACAATAGCCGTCTTGTTTGGGTAGTTGAAATCCAGGACCTTTGCAGGCATACCATCTAGAGGATATCCTCTCATTACCACAAAGTCACCAACATTCACCATCACCTCATCTAAGCTAAAGACTTGATTAGCCCTGCTGAGTCTCATGTAATGTCTAAACTCTTTCTTAGTGACTGTAGCTACCTTTGAAAAATCATCCCAGTCCTCTGCATTGTCCACTCTCCTTCTCTTTTTCTTAACGTGCATACTATCGAGAGACTTGAGAAAACTAACTATACCGGGAATCTCTCTTTTCAGGTGAAAGAGAAAATTACGGTTGTAAGCTACCTCTGACCTCATTCTAATGAAGCCATAGTTAAAGAGCATAGGGACTTCTTCTACCTCTTTTTTTTGACCCCTGTAAGTCTTCTTCACCATAGTTAGAGTGGGTACAAAGCATTTTATATCCTTGTACCCGTGTTCAACTAGCTCATGGTTGATATTTCTCCAATCTTTAGTATCTATGCGACATATAGTGTATACGTAAGGGGTCTTCTTTTTCATCACAGTAGAGTCTTAGCGTTGAGGTGAAATTCCTTATAGGGGATAGACTTTAGATCTGATAACATCATTACGGCTAAAGAATCTCCTTTTGGAAAGTCTATCGTCATGTGAGGCTTTTTGAAAGACTTGGTGTAGTCATGTATACAGACTTCAAATACTTTCCGATTAATCATGACAAAAGCTTCCCCTTTGGGCATTCCGTTATACTTCATAATGAGAATAGGGAGTTTCTTAGCCCTATTAGCATCTTCTGAAGCCTGCTTCCAGAATCTCAAGATCTTGCAGGTCTTCTTCTGCAGAAGTATGTGCTCAAAGTTGAGATCTTTATAAGATTTACACTCTACTGAGAAACAAAACCTCCTGGAATGTCTTGTGTCAGTGCAAGCTACATCAGAAGTTATGTTCTCGGCATTCTTCCATCTAAGTCCACCCGATGCTGGCACTCTATTAAATTCATATCCTGTCCATTGTGTGAACCATTTACAGATAGATCTCTCAAATCTACCCCCCTTTTGTTTACTATTTACTCTATTAGACATGGTCTTGTGTTTTAAGGTTATAGTGATTACCTAAAACTCATACCTTGAAATGCCCTTTATTCTCTTCACCCTGAGAACCCTTGAGTTAGGAATAGGGAGGCTATCCTGATGGGTGATAAGAAACAGTGTCTTGTCTTTGTATACCTTTCTAATAAGACCCACTACCACTTCTATGTTGTCCGAACTAAGAGATTCAAATACTTCATCTAAGAAAGCTATATTCACCCCTTGTGCTTGACCTATAAGAGTGTTCATAGAAAAAGCCATAGCTAAGTTCACCAATTGTTTCTGACCCCCAGATAGGTCTTCATATTCTACAGTTTGCCCCTCCATACTTATGAGAGTCTTAAAATCTTTTCTAGCTGAAGAGAGATCCACTTCAAACTGAATAGCGAATCCAAGGACATCAGAGTAAGTAGCCAATATCTCATTCAGATCTTGCAAAGAAGATTCAAACAGATAGGATTTGATACCCATATTGCCAAAAGGGTCTGTGTAAGCCCACTTATACAGATCGGAGTTTTCTTTGAATAGGTCTAGCTTCTTCTTCTGTTCTTTTAGCTCTTCCCTTACATTATCAATCTTTTTCTGATTGTCTTGGTAAATAGACTCAAAATCAGGCCTCTCTTGCTTCTTATCCTTAATCCTCTGTGTAAGGTTATCAATCTGGGACTCTACTTTAGCTGTAGTAATACCCCATCTCTCTATATTGAGTATCTGGGCGTTTAAGTCTGAGACCTTATCTTGGAGTGAAGATATTATCCCTTTACATTCTTCCTGAGTCTGGAATGCTTCCTGTAGGGTTAATAATTGCTTCAAAGAGGCATCATATTTCTTTGCTCTGAGTAACTTTATTATTTCTTTAATTAAAGTCTCTAGAGAGATGCCTGTGGCATTTCTAGCGGCATTTAATTTCTCTCGGGCATCCCTTGTTTTCTTATACAAAGAATTAATCTCAGCTTGCATACCCTGAGCATCACCATCTGGCTTGTTTTCAAGCCACTTCTTCAGTTTAGCTTTTAAGTCTTTCCTCTCAGCTTTCAGAGACTCGATATGGGACTTAACCTTAGACTCATAATTCTTTTGGTTGTCTATTACCAGCTCTTGACTCTCAAGCAGATGATCTAAACTCCTTTGATTCAGGGTCACTGTATTCTGTATCTGATGATACTGCTCATTAGCTTTAGCATATCGGTCCTGAGCAATCTTCTTAGCCTTAGTGAGATAACCCAACTCGAACACTTCCTCGAACAATTCTCTTTGGTTAGTACCTGTCTCTTGAACTAGCCTCTTCAAGCCCTGACCAAACATAACAGCATTCATGAACAAGTTGTATGACATACCTATATTCTGGTTTATGATCTCCTGTATGCCCCTCTTTCTCTTATCTTCTATGAGATTGCCATCTATCTGATAGAGAACTTGTGAATTGCCCTTAGCACCCAGAACTTCACCCTTGTACTTCAGGCACCTTATTATTCGGTGTATCTGACCATTAGCATTGAAGTAAATCTCTACCTTAGTACCCTGATAAGCTTTGGTTCGATATTTCTCCCAGGTGTTTACATCGGAGTTGCCCTTGATGTTCTTACCATATAGAGCCCATACTAGAGCAGAGAATATAGTAGACTTGCCAAACCCGTTAGCAGCTCTTATAACGGTTATACCGGGGATATTAAGAGGAAGATCTAGCTCCCCTATGCTACAGAACCCCTCTACAATCAGTTTTGTAAACTCAATCATTTTCGCTTTCTTTTATTATGTCTAATAATATGCTCTTCTTCTTTGGGTCTGCAATACCCTGGTCTTTGAGATACCTTCTGACAATTCTCTTTTTTGAGAGTGATCTTCTGAGAGTGTTCTCTACCTTAGCTTCACTCTGGGCAACCTTATCGGATATGACTGTATAGTAGTTGCCGTCTTGCTTAACCTGATCTTCTGAAGTGACATCGATAAACTTAGGGAAAGTGTCAAAAGGGTGGAACTTCAAAGTCAGGTCCTCATATATGAGCCAGTAACCCAGATCACAGTTCTTGTCAGTCCTTCTCTGCTGCATTGGAGCACCTACCATATATACCTTCTTGCCCAGTCTCTGGGGTTTATGTATATGACCTATGAGAGTGAGATCAAATCTATTGAGAAGATTTGTATTAAGGTTCTCTGAAGTACCTACTTCTGACCCATCAGTATCTTTAGCCCCTGGGTAATCTGTATGAAGCAAGAGTATATTCTTCTTAGTAGAACTGAGTTTCAGACCCTGTATGTAGTCATTCAGACCTATATTGTGATCTATATAGGGAACCCCGTACACTGCAATATCTTTGTTCTCTTTGGACTTGAAATCAAGGTCTTTGATAAAATTATACTGTTTAGACATAACCTCTACCCAGCTTGGGGGCATAGGTTTTCCCACTTGGACCATCTTAGCTATATCATGGTTTCCGGAGATACACCACATATCCCAGGAAGTAATATCTAGTTGTCCAAAGTGTTCCACTACATCTCTAGCAAGACCCAGAGACATGTTCTCTGGCTTATGGAATAAATCCCCACAGAACAAGGCAGGACACCCATACTTCAAGCATACCTTCTTAATCAAATAGAGGGCACTGAAATGACTCAGTGTCCTCTGATTGTTCTCGTTGAACTTAGCCCAGTCATTGATATGCAAATCAGAGAAGGCTAAAGCTATGACTCTTTTCTTTACCATTGCAAGAACTCATTGATTAATCTCATACGCTTCTCATGATCCTGGGTCTCTAGTACTAATATCTGGGTATACTCTTTTTCTCCTCCAGGGAGAAAAGCTTCCATTGACCATACAGGAGCTTGATCATTACCGATGGTTATTACATCATGTAGTTCACATCCCCAGTGACTTAACAACCACCCCATCAGGAGAGATACTTCTGTCTGATAGAACTTATTGGATATTCTCTTCCCATTTTGCTCTATCTCCCAGTGGTAGAAATATTCTTCAGTGAAAGGAAGAAATACTGTCTTGGGACATAGAGAAACAGTGAGAATTCGGCATTTCTCAACGAAATCTTCTATATCACATTGGGGAAGTCTGTGTGAGAGCTTCTGTATCATGTAAGCAGCAGAATCTAAGAAAGATCTGTCACATATAAACTCGGGAGTATTACGAAACAGCTTTCTCCTTAGAGCCATCAGCTTAGTGTCTTGAGCATAGATAGTCTGAGCATCCTCCATTATCATAGAGTTATGTGACATATCTTTAGTAGAGTGAACTAGATCAGAATAGCTACCTGATACAAAGGGTACATTCCACTGTTCAGATAAAGCTTTTGCTAGGGTAGTTTTCCCTATCCCTGAGCAGCCTGCAAAATTAAGTCTTCTTTCCATTGCTTCAGTGTTTTGAATGGAGTTATAAATTCTGGTTTAGTGAAAGAGGTAAATCCATACTTCTTATAGACTTCCCCCAGTTTCTTAATAGACAAGGTGTCCTTTTTGTGGTAGATGATCGGGACCCTCTTCAATGGGTGTTTAGCCAAAGCTACATCTATATCAATGAGCTCAGTATTACGAGCATACAGATCGGTTAGACCATCTCTGTCTATACCCGGAAACTCAGCTTCGGGATCATCCAAAAAAGCTTGAATAGAACCAAACTGATCCAGGAACTTCCTGGCTTTTACTTCCCCTATGCCTCTATACCCTGGAATGTCATCGGATTTATCTCCCAATAGACAAAGGTAGTCAACGCATTCTGCAGGACTGTAGCCCATAATCTCTCTACAATTAGCTTTATTCACTAACTGATTCTTAAATGGGTTGAACACCTTTATATCGCTGTCTATAAGCTGACAGAAATCTTTGTCTGAAGAGAGGATGATAACTTTTCCTTTACAGTCACGATGGAACTTAGCTAGCCATCCTATGTAGTCATCTGACTCATGTCCAAGTCCTTTAGAATCCCATATCACTGGAATGTTAAGGTACTTGAGAGCCCTCTTAACTACTCTAGACTGTGCATTAAAGTCCTCGTAATCCATACGAATGTTGTCCTTACGATGAACTTTATATGACCCTAAAAGATCTTTTCTGAAGTTAGACTCCTTGCTCTCTTTTGTGTCGAAAGTAACCACTACATAAGTAGGTCTGAATCTTGCAATATAAGACTGGAGGATCCTCAGAAAACCATAGATCAAATTCACAGGTCTCTTCTGGGAATCCTTCAAACCCTCAAACTTATTATAAGCTCGATGGGCCAAGTTTGACCCATCGACTATCATAAGCATCTTGTTAATCGCCCTCGCCATATTCCTCATCTCCATTATAAGATTCGTAAGATACTCCATCCACTGGGAAATAATTCTCTTTCAGCTCAGCCATCTGCTTCCTGGTAGAACCTATAGTATTAATGCCTGCAGCTTTCATGAGTTTCTTTCTCAGCTTGGAGTCTTCCTCAAGAAGTTGCCTAAACTTCTCTTCTCCACGACATAGAGTCTTACCATTGAATGAGTAAGTTCCTCCCCCGTTCTTGGTTATAATCTCTTCTTCTAAGAAAGTGTCTTCTAGACCGAAATACCTGTCAAAGCCGACCTCATGATATTTTGGGTTGAAGTATACACTACACTGCTTGATTGAAGGCTTAGGTGGAGCAACTTTGTTCTTTAGAACTCGAATAGTAACCACCTTTCCAGCTCTTCTCTCTTTCCCTTTGACTTTCAGGGTTATAGTTTTGCCTGCATAAAAAGCTAACCTTATAGAAGCCCAGAACTTGAGAGCTGCCCCTCCGGTGGTTGTAGAATTATCTTTTCCAAACCCCACATTGAGAGCTGTTCTCAGCTGATTGATATAGATCTGGGTTATTCCCAGTGAAGCAAAGAGCTCATTTCTTATTCGGAAATACTTATACAAAGCTTTAGCTCTACCACCCATCTCTGCTTTACCATCAGTCATCTTAGCATCAATGTTGTCTGCACAATCCATAGCAGCAATGGAATCTACTACTAATAGAATCGGCTCATTGTTGGTCAATTGAGAACGATAATACAAAGCCAGATCAGCAACAATATCTGATACTACCTCTATTCTAGTATCGTTTACCACTGTCACTTTGTTTATATCAAGACCATTGGTCTCTGCCCAGGAATTCATCCAAGACTGCTCGGCATCAACCCAGATGACATGACCGCCAAGCTGTTGACAAGCATAAGCAAAGTTGTAAGCAATCAGACTCTTTCCTGAGGACTCTTCCCCAGCTATCTCAAGAATCTTTCCCCAAGGAATGCCTCCCCCGATAGTATCATTCAGAAAGTAGAATGTAGAGGGCAGCTTGAGAGGGAATTCCTTTGACTCAGAAGCAGTAACAATCATATTGCCGTACTTCTTGAGTATCTCGTTCCTTGTGGGTACTTTAACTCCCACTTTCTTCGGTGTTCCCATCTGCAGTTGGTTTTTTATGCAAATTAACAAGTGCTTGTGTAACGTAGCGAGTAATACAATCCCTCAAAGAGGAAGAAAGTTTACTCTTCTTAGAAGTTATTAATAGAAACTGCTCTATCAGTCCCCCAGGTGTATAAATTCCCATATCTATGAGGGAATCTTCTGGGTTGCGTAGATACCTTTTACCAGCCGGGGCAGGACCCCTGTTGAGGTATTTGTCAATATAACCCTGAAGCTCGGGCATGAGCCTTGGATCATCAAGATACTGTTGAATGTTGAATGAATTCTGTACCATATCTTTTAAGTTGAAAAAGGGGAGGTTGTAGGCCTCCCCCGTGAATAAAAACGTTAACGAAATGAAGCCCTAGATATCGCTGTGGAACTTCTTTTTCTTCTTGAGCTTCTTCTTCTCTTTCGGCTTCTCCTCTTCCTCTTCATCTCCACCATCATTGGAGCCATACATGAACTCAGAGAGTTTATCCTCCAGCTCATCATAAGAGAGCATCTGAGCTCTAAGCTTTTCCTCTATGTCTACCGGCTGGGTATACTTAGGGTCTGGGTTCTTGCCCTTTGGACAAGCTGTCACTGAATAAGTGGTGTCCATCTTACCCTTGCCAGTGCGGGTGATCTTGATATCGTATCCATCATCAGGATCAGTCATATCACCCCAGTCATCCTCATCCAGGAAGAGGTCGATGATGTCTTGGTATACCGAGCTTGGTATGAGAATAAGCTTACCCACCTTCTCTGGATCAATCTCTTTGCCCTTCTCATCTTTGTAGACTGTGCCAGCTACGATGTACCTTCTTCTTGGTGATAGAGTCTTTGCCAGTTCCTGATCATCTGGATCACTAGAACCCTTTAGCTCTTGGAACTTCTCCATGAACGGGCATGGCTCATTGAATGTAGCCGGTGAAAGAATACCACCTGTCTTAGGGGAGTAAAATTGAATGATCTCAGCACCTATCTCTTTGTCTGGTCCCTGAGATACGAGTCTTACCCTCATTGTCCCCTCTTTAGGGAATAAGATACCGTTGCCTGAGCCCCTTTCCTGGAGCTTCTTCTTTCTTTCCATCATCTTCTCTCGAGTAGTCTTGATGGAGTTTTTCTTTTCTGTCTTCATATCGTATACGATTAATTGATGTTCGGCTCAATGAATATGATCTCTGAAGCAGAGAGTACATAGAATTTCAAACCTTCAGTGTCTACCTTCTCCTTGAAAGTAGGAAAGATCTCTTTCCCCCCGTATTGACCGTACTGGATCACCTGACCTATTGCCAGAGTATTCCTCCAGAACTTATGATCATCATCAAAGTCCCCGATAGCAACGATAACTCCCTTTTTGGGAACATCATCCTTTACACTGCCCGGAATAAAAAGCCCTGAGTTAGTCTTTTTCTCCTGAGTAGAGATAGCTAATACAATACGATTCTCAGTGGGCTTTCCACAGAGAAAAGAATTCAGATCCTTAGCCTTAGCGGTGCTGATCAAATTGAAATCGATTTGTTCCATCTTAATTGCATTTTATATTGAATATGTTATTGGCTTTCTATTCTGTACTACTGTTGCTTTCTTAAGTTCGCAGACAGAGTCTGAAGGATTCTCTCCCTACTCTCAAAGGCTCTGCATACGGATATTAATTGATTTGCTTGATAAGCTGCTTTCTGATAAGCCTTATCTGCATATTGGTATCTAGAGTTAGTAGTAGCCTTGTGACTAGCATAATCATTAGTCAACTTGTTATTAGAATCTTTATAGTAAAGCCATAGCTCTGAGAAGATGGTGTCCCTTTCTTTCTCTAGCTTGTCCCTTTTGCGTATAGCCTTGTCCCTGAGAGTACAGAGAAAAGCATAGTTAGAGGGTGAATCTCTTAGCTGAGAGTTCATCTGTGACTCATCTATAGACAACTCTTTGGTTAGATTTATAGCTAACTTCTCATCATGATAAGTGATCTCCAGGATATCATCCTTGATCTGATTTATTTTAACTGTCTCCATTGTTTGCCCTGTTCAAATAATTCTGGAAAATGTTTTGGATAATCTTCTATCAACAACCCTTTAGATTTGTGATATTCTTCCATATAAGCTTCTACTGAGAAATCTGGCTGAAGCATCTTGCTGTAATCATAGCCAGGGATAAACGGAAGCTCTTCACCCATAGTTCTACCTATCTCAAACTCCATTGACATATTAATATCATCTATCTGGAAATGAAAATACTCTTTGGTTTTTGGATTACGAAAGGTGTCCCAAAGTTTCCATATAGTATATACGTTAATATACTTAGGATCAGTATTGTAATATACGGCATCATGAACAAGACATCTAGTGTCCATTGATGGGAAATACCCTCTCTTCATATCCCAATAATTCAATATAGCCCCAAACAGAGTCATGTGAGAAGCTGCACACTGACAAGGAAAGTTAACAGCTAGTCGAATTGCATAAGCAACATCGGCATTGTTCTCTGAATATATTCCAGGAAGTCTTCTCTTGGTTCCAAACAGAGATTTGATATATCCCTGCTTATAAAGCAGCCTCTCTTGAGAACCCATGAACTTCTTGATCCTTGGATGCTCTGCAAAATAATCATCCATCATCTGTTGAGCTTCTTCTGGAGTTACTATCAAACCTGCTTTTGGATCTGATAACTTCACTGACAATAGCTTGGATTGAATACCGTATATCAAGCCAAACGCAATCTGCTTGGCTTGTTTCCTTCGAGTCTTCCATAGCTTGTAGTCTGGGTGATTCTCATCTCCATATATCTTCTCAGCTTCATCGTATGGAACTCCATATTTCTGAGCAGCAATGGCTAAGTGTGGATCTTTGTTCTCCCTAAAGGCCTTTAGATAAGTCTCATCTTTAGACAAATGAGCCATGATTCTAAGCTCTGCCTGAGAGAAGTCCATCACCAGATATAACTGACCTGGTTTAGCAATAAGTTGCTTTTTGATATTTGGGTCAACAGAAGTCTTTGGTATCTGCTGCATATTTGGCTCAGCCGAATTATGATTTAATATACCGTTGGCCACAAACTGATGACAACCCTCTACTGAGAGATCATATACCCCCTTTATACCGACGGGGGTAACTCTGGAAATACGTACTTCTTTGAATTTATTATCATCATACTCCATTAAGGATATTTTGGAAGTATTTAGAGGGTAAATTTCTCTTAAGCTTTTAGTTCCCTGATTTGTAATAAATTTATGATCTAGGGTACATTGTATTGTTTTACCACTTTCAAGCTCTACTTCATACATTTCCTCTGAACCCTTATAAATAAAATGAGTTATAGTCTTAAACCCCTCCTGAGTCATGGCCTGTAAACCTAATCCTGAGGCATATTCTAAATCCCTGATGGGTATCTCTCCTTCATTGGTTAAAATAAGACTATCCCCTGAAATACAGCTCAATCTCCCACTGGTCGTATTGGAATTGATATAATTAGAACGAGTTACATAGCTATGGTATTTATTAATAGATAGGTCATATATGTTTTGATTCCCCAGATACTCGTAGTCCTTTATCTTAGTGATGAAAATGTTTTTTCTTCTTTCACCCCTAAGAATACCCGATACTTGTTTTTGAGAAATATCAAAGATATTCTGTATCTCATTCTGAGTATACCCCTCTAGACCCTTTTCTTTTATCTGGCCCACTTTCAATGTGGTAAACTTAGTTATACCATTTCGAGAACCTCTCATAAAGCTACTTCGAGTATTACAATAGGACCTCTTGATATTATCGGCATAAGTTATACATTGTAAATTAGAAGGTTGATTATTCCTTGGGTTACAATCTATATGATCAATCACATAACCTTCTGGTACAAAGGAGGCATTGTTAAAAGCCATCCATACTAAGTGACTAACCGAGAAAGCATATTTCTTATGGTTATTCTTCCGTAAGTATACCCTTAGTCTACCTTTATTTCCCCAATCTCTTGGTATTAGCTCATGAGGATGGTTATAATCCAGAATACCCCTACCACCAGGCATCTTAATGGAAAAGACTTTACCCTCACTAGAAGCCAGATAACCTGGCCAATTGGGTATCTCCCTAAAAACTACTTCCTGTGAAGCTTTACCCATCTGAGGTTTAGTAAAATCTAGATAAGAAGTATCATAACCTATCACCCATAACTGCTTCTTATAGATCTCCTTAACAGTTTTCCAACCTCTAGTAGTGAGAAGCTTATGTTCCTGAGTACATTTTAATATATCACCTCTTTGAGTAGTAATCTGATAAGTTGGTTGTAAACCCTTATTGATAGTATGGGTTACTTGTTCCCAAGTACCCTCTTGAGAAAGGAGCCATATATTTTCTTCTTCTACATTCTTCACACCAACCTCTTGAGGACATATATCTTGAATTTTAATATCCCTATCTTTACCCACTAATAGGGTATCTCCTGTTACACAGCCATTAAGAAGGAATCTCCCATGTAAACAGTTATCATCTTGCACTTTTTCACTCCAGCCTAAGATATATGTCTTGTACATCTTCTCTAAACCCCTCAGCTCAAGCAACTTATCCAAGAAGACCGCTTTTGGGGAATCTGGTTTCTTTATTCTCAACCTTAATTCTACTAGAGTATCTTCTGCAGTACTTGGCTTATCGGTGTCTTTGTAATTCTGTTGAGTGTAAGCTATAATTGGGAGATTTAGACCCTCTTTAGAATACATTAGAGCCGGTAGATCTTTATTGCTGTTTAGATTTATAGGTTTTATAAGATCTTGCTCTTTCTGAGTAATAAATATCCCTGCCCGTATATTTGCAATCTTTGTCTCTCTAGAGGAGATTTTTCTCTTATCCTTAGGATTATCTGGGTCTAATTCATCTAACTCTCTTTGAAGCTGATCTAAATATGCCTGGACCTTGCCCTGGATATAAATCTTATTAAATTTCTGAACCCTTGGCAAATTATAAATAGTATCTCTTGCTGCCTGTATCTTTGGCTCATACTCTGCTAGAAGCTGCTGATTGAACCCCCTGTCCAGGTAAAGCCCATTAGCTTCTACCTCAGTGAGCAGTCTTGATGCGGGCATATACAGATTCCTCAAGATATTGTACATCCCCAGATCTATCAACTTCTTCTCAAAGAAGAGAGTCAACCTCAGAGTGCAGTCGGTGTCCATACCAGCATACTTAGATAGAAGATCAAGAGGCTTCTTGTCCCAATCCATCTTATCAAGGTTGTTCTCTTTCTGATACCCCGCAAACCCAGGAAGGTACCTTGCAACCATTTCTTTCAGACCGTTGGGTTTTTCCTCATTGAGAATGTACTTAGCAAGCATCCCATCAAGAAGAGTGCCCTTACATTGAATACCAAACTTCTTGTTGATCTGATCATCAAACTTAGCATTCCAAGCTATCTTGGTGACTTTCAGATTCTGAAATAACTCTTTCCCCACCATCTGAAGAGCTTTCTTCCAATCAAACCCATCAGTGTATTTATCTCTCTCAAAGTGATCAAGAGGAATCTGCACTGAAGACCCTGCTTGAAAGGATATTGAAAGCAGAGTAGGGGTGAAAGTGTGCATATATAGAGGTTGAGCATTGGTCTCATAGTCAAAACAACAATATCCAGTCTCTTTACAAGACTGGATAACTTTTTTGACTTCCTCTAAACTCTTAACTATGTAGTAACTAGACCTCATTATAATTAAAGTTAACTTGGAGAGTCTAGGGGATTCGAACCCCTATCTGGTGATCTATATATCAGCCCGCCCTACCATTTGAGCGAAGACCCTCTGGTTGCAATTAAAACCAATAAATTATGAAAACGTAATGCAGAATGCAATTCAATATAGTTACTCTTGCATCAATTGAGCAATGGAGGTCTTTAGAAGAACCCAGTCCTTCTTATAGACATGCAGAGAGTCAATGGTGTGAATCAAATACCCAGGCTTAACCCCCACTTTCTCAGCTACATACTCCATCATCTTCCACGCAAGCCATACATCATTACCGAAGTGCTGAACAAAGTCTGAGCTTCTCTGGTGATAACATAGGTTCAATTGAGTCTCACCCTTTGCATTCTCTCTGAGAAGGAAGTCATAGTACATAGAGCAAGGGATTCTATGACTTCCATCAAGATAATCATGATCCATAGCCCCAGACTGTCTGTAGCCACCATATATGTCTAATATAGCTTTTCTAGTTCCAGGGTCATCTTTGAGAAGTCTGATAATGGCCTCTAATTTTGTCATCATACTTCGGTTGTAAGATACAGTATCGTTAATCCTCTCTGGATAGGTATAGTCAAACTTCTCTAATCCATATACATTCTTTGTAAGGAACTGATCCCACATTTCTCTTCTCAAGAGATAAGCCTTTCCCGGGTTTACTCCGTGTCCACAAACTCTCTCTGCAAACTCAGCTTCAGCCCATTCCTTAGACTTAGTGTGAATGAACAGGATATCTGGATCAGGAAGCTCCATGAGAGTATATTGCTCGCACATCAACTCTTTGGTGATGAAATCATCATTACCCTCAATGTTCTTGTTCTGATAATGCTTGGGCCTATTTTCGATACCCATCTCATACAAGTTACGACCCATCTCTGACATGAGTTCGTAAGCATTTGAATAAATACGCATAATATTAAAAATTAAAACAGTTGACAATCTTTAGCAAGTGTCTTTGGATATTTATATAGTTCAGGGTGCAATACTTTGGCAGCTCGTCTATGCACTTTGTACTTTATATCCTCTGGGTTGGTATCAAGCATCTTATTTAGCTGTGCAAGAAGTTTCTCTTTTCTTACCCCTGATTTATCTTTGAAGAATTTTCTTAAGTCCTTATGGGCATGATACATTAGCAGCACGGCATCATCCTGGAACAATTGATTGAAGTGAATAACTAACTTGAATGGCTGACCATCATATACATACTCGCCCATTCTCTGGAAAAAGAGTAAATCTACTATCAATCTCTTGGTCACTTCTGAAGCTCTTAAAAATACTGTAACTGTGGGTTTCTCTTCACTGAATCTCTTAGAGAATATCATAGAAAGGAGACAGTTCTTACCATGTCCATGTTTGTTGGTGAACTGCATAGCAATGTTGTATACTTTCTTGCCACAAGACTTAACCTCTTCTTTCACAGACTCAAGCTCGCCTTTATCTAAGTAATTAGATACCAGGGTCTTCCATTTGTTGATAGTATAGTTGAAATGCCTACCAAAGTCAAAGTTAGGATCAACCTGGGGATTAGTTATACCCAAAATGACATCATAGACATATAGGGCCTTAGAATCAAAACGAAAGTGAAAGGGGCCCTCCCCCTTGAGAAAGGCCTCGTTCACTTCTTCCCAAGCTCTCATGGAATCAGAAGTCCAGAGAGCAGTGTCAACTTTAATCATCTGACTCTTCGTTGTCAAACTCACCCTTAGTTGGATCCTCTACCAAAGAGCCATCTGATTCCTTAAACTTGATAAGCTTTCGTTTTTGAACTTCATCCGCGAAAGCGTCCAAGTTATATTTCTGAATGAACTTAGTGTAGGCTTTCTTGATATTGTTCCTGACCAAGATGGAAGGACATCCTCCCTTAGGCATAGGAATTCCATCCCAATCTCCGATAATGCAGTCTTTGGCTTTGAGGGACTTGACTTCTTTTCCATATTTCTCTGGATTAAAGATTTTGTATACTCGAGTGTAAGCCTGATACCCCGGGTCAGTACCGGCATCAGCTGCAGCCCTAACATTTTTGAGGGCTTTTTTGAGTCTCTTCCGGCGATCTTCATTCTCAATACCCTTGATTAGAGGCTCTATATCCTCATAACCATTGTAGAGCATGATAGAGATGTCATCAGCAAAAGCAGACCTAAGGAATAACTCAATTGAGAAGTCCTCATGACCATATACGTATAAACCCATACGACAAGCAAGAAGAAGATCCCAAGGAAGTCTAGTGACTACATCAGAAGCCCTCATGACTACAGTAAGTCTTGGCTTGTCAACATAAATCATTCGGGAGAATACTCCGGAGACTAAGCATCCCTTACCGTTGCCGTGAGCATCTGCAAAGTTGAAGCCTATATGGTAATTCCTGTTGACAGACTTGTTCTTCTCAAGTTCCCTAATCTGACTCTTTAGTACATCCATAGCATCAAGGTCAAGGTAGTTATTCAAGAGTGAGCTCCATTTACCCTGACTATAGCCCATGATCTTACCGAAATCAAACTCGGGATCGAATTTAGCTTCATTTATGAGAACGGTCATCCCATAAGTGTAGAGTGAACCAGTTATAGCAGCCCCCTGACCCTCTTCAAAGAGTTCAGGAGCTTGATTCAAGAAGAGCTTGATGATATTCTCCCAAGCATCTACTGGATTTTGAAAGGTGTAACTTTTCATATTGTTTTGTTAATAATTGCTTCTGATACGGAAAGCATTGGCTTCGTGTTTTTTGAAATAAATCTGATAGAGAGTCTCAGAATCAAGGTCGAGATATCGAAAAGCTCCCATCATAGCAATGAAGGCTTTCACTATCTCTTCTTGGAAGTGAATCTCATCGGTCATCATCTGTGACTGTTTCCAAGGCTTGTTCTTGAGAAAGTTTCTGGCGATATTTAGGTGATAGGTCACATCCCATAAGCATTTCTTAGTCTCTAGATAGAGAGAGTGACTGTATACACTGCCCGCCTGGTAAAGAACTGGACTACCAATCTCATCCCAAGTCAAAGGAGCAGATACAGATTCAACCAGACTAGTTAACAGGTTTACAGGATGAATAGCCCCGTCTAATTCATTATCCCCCACTAGTTGGTAAAGGCCGAACATCATGGCTTCATTGAGAATATCTGTTTCCTCTTCCTTGAAGAACTGATGGTACTCTTTATCGTAAGCTTTGAGGATATACTTATGAATATCTTCGGGCTGAATGTTGACATAAATCAGAAGCTCTGTCATGAAGTGCATAGCATCAGCAAACTCTTCACTGACATTCTGAAGGTGGTCAATACACATGATAGCTTGGTTTTTGGTGTACTCACCCTGCCAGTACTTTGTCTCTATAGATATCTTGTCTATGAGAATCATGGATTCGTAACCCTCTCCTAGCTCTTCAATGACCCTGCCAACAAAATCCTTTATGAGTACTTGGCTCTTCTTGGGATTCACATTGATGGGGTAAGGAGGAAGACCCTCAATTTTAACATAATGATCTATGAGCTCTTTCTGAAGCTCATAGATTTTCTCCAAGTACCTGTGATCTTTTACTTCAGGTGCGATTGCTTTGATGTCTCTGGCATCCATTTTCTTTTACTTTTTATCTGTTGAACCGAAGCCACCTTCTCCTCTATCTGAGTTAGAAGATATTTCGATATAATCATCATGGCTGATCTCAACCATTTGAGATAAATAGAGATCCAGATGCAAGAATTGTCCTATCTTATCGCCCTCTTTGAAGATGACCTCTTTTTCTGAGTTGTTCTGAAGCCCAATGTGAACTTCACCTGTATAGTCGGCATCTACTACCTGAGCCGTAACAGTGAGACCCTTATTAGCAGCAAGACCAGATTTATTGAAAGCCACAAGGGCAGACTGCTTGTTCTGAATCCATACCTTAATACCAGATGGGATGAGAACTCTGTTGAAAGCAGGGATCTTGATAAAGCAGTCTTTGCCATCTTCCCCAAAGAGAGCAGCCCATTTCTCCCGGATAGTTCCATAATGAGGATTCTTCTCAAAGAAGTCCTCCATGAAAGTACTTGTCAATGTTGGTAAGAAGAAATCTATCCCAGCATCGTGTTGATTAGCCCTTTTGGGGCTCCTGACATCCCTTACCTTTGTGAAGAAGATGTCATTGAGTGAAAGTTGAGTTGGTACCATTTTAACTCTGTTGTTTTTTGGGTTTATATTTTTTGTACAGCTGTTTAGCCTCCTCTTCTGTTACTCCATATTTGGCCTGGAGCTTCTGTCGTATGATCTTTCGATCTTCCCCCTTTCTCTGAAGTGCCCTGATAGTCTTCTTGACAGCTGGGATATCAACCAAGATCTCAAGATCTTTGTAATTATTCTCTTTCTCCAGCTCTTTTCTAGTTTTGCCCATCATTGCAGCAAATTTGATGCAGCATAACTCTGAGTCACCACACATCTGGCAATCTTCAGTTGTAAGATCATACTTCTTCCCGAAGCAGGGATCTCCATTGTCACCTATTGAGTTTATATCAATGGGTTTCAGGGGATCCAACTGAACCGGGAGATTCTTTGGATTAGATTTTTCCTTCTGTTTCATATAACTTTTTCTCTAATTGCATTACTTTAGTCTCATACCATTCTGCTTTGGCAAGATCTTTTTCTTTTGAGTTGCCGGGTTTATTCCCAGCTCTCCATCTGTATTTGAAAGCATTGATCTTACAGAAAGATATCAGTTGACTGATGCCAAAGAGGCTTTCCATTACATCTATGCACTCTTTTCCCTCAGCATTCTTATAGTAGTCTGGATGATTGATGTTGTCCATAATATTATCGTTTTACACCCCCAAGTTTATCTGCCCATCTCTCTGTCCAGAAATGATGGTAATCTTTGCCGTGACATAAAAACCTATGAAAGCCAGCATGAATGATAGACTGATAACCGATCAACAGGATATAGAATGGACCAAACATTAGAGACTGCCTTGTGTGACCGTATTCATGCTTTATGATTTTTAAGCCCTCCTCCCAATCGGAATGGCGATATGAATGATATACCCAATTTACGATAACATAGTTACCAAGAGAAATAGCTCCCTTTATCTTGTCAGTAAAGAGGTAATTTATACCTTTGTAAATATCTCTATGGGTCCTGGTAGATATTCGTTTATACCACCAGAACAGTATGAGGCCCAGGATATTCTGGGGTAGCTGCCAAATGAACAGCAGGATTTGTTTTATTCTTTTCATATTCAACTGTTTTGAATTAATAGGTTTTTGGCAATTAATTCTGTACCTCTTGCAATTTTCTTTCTATCTAACAATATAAGTGCTTCATACAGTATCTAAACAGCCACTCTGTCTATATTCAACTCGGTTAGAGTTGAATACTGATGACGAAGTCATCAGGGCTTGATTTTTAATTCTTAAGTACATAAATGTATAAATGGGTAGGGGATATTAAGGGTTAGTTTATATTAGATATATTTATTTTTTATATAAATATATCTATAATATACCCGTTATTCCCTCCCTTTTTCCTTTCTGGTTCTCTTTCCTTTTTCCCTAGTGGAGAGCTGTGTCGCTCGAAGCAATTTTTGGCAATGCAAAATAAGCCCTCGCAGAGGAGATTTAGAATTAAAACCAAGTAACTAGACATTTTAATAATAATTCTCTCTGCGAGGTACTCTTCGCCGCCGTTTAGGCACAGATTATTTATTAACTCTGCTTGCAATTTTTAATTTTACCTTTGAGGGCACAATTAATACCTTAAGCTTTTCTTTTTTATAATAGGCCTTGCGATGTTTGGCATGCCGGGTTAAATAATGGCCCGGGAACATAAGGTCATCTAAATAGGCTTTATCTTTGCCCTCGGATTGACGAACAAGACGACCAAGGATCTGAATAGCCTTCTCATTTGAATCCATTGAAGCAGTATTCTGAAGATACCGTAGGGCAGGGAAATTCTTGCCTCTAGAGATGATAGTAGTAGCAATGAGCACATCTATCTCCCCTAATCTGAAATCTTCTAGAATTTGATTGCGATCTTTAGTCTCGTGGTGCACAAAAGCTATGTTCCACTTGAGACCAAGGGACTGAGCCCTATCTTTGTAGAACTGATAGAGCTGTTCACAGTGGTCAATGAACTTGGTGACAATGAGCATAGGGAATCTATGGTACTTAGCATTGTACAGGGCTCTATCAAATGACTCCCAGTAAGCTTCTTCATTGTTAGTTATTGTAGCAGCATACTCATCTGGGTAGTTAGTCTGACCCTTGTCTTCCAGGTTAGTATCAATCATTTTTACAACTACTGGAGTAGCTCTGCCTGCTTTCATCTGGTCTATAAGTTTTACAGTATCCACCTTATCACCAATGAAAGACATGATATTAAGGTTGTGAACCTGATCTTTCTTGAGTTTGCTCATGTAGAGAGTACCAGATAGGCCAACTCTAACTCTAGTGTTATAGAGATGCTCTATTACCCCTTTGTAAGTCTTGTTATCTATGATATCAGCCTCATCAATAAGACATATCTCTATCTTAGCAAGCTCCCATTGATACTTCTTGAGATTTCTTGAGATAGATTGAACCATAGCAACATTGAAGTCTCCAAACTCTGCTTTAGCTCCCTGGATGAACTTGACATCTATTCCCGGGAGCATAGGGGGAATCTCTCTCTTGAATTGATTGAAGAGGTCGGAGTCATTCAATAATAGAATGGTCTTCAGCTTATTGTTGTAAGCTTTATGGATTGCACTGAAGAGCAGAGATTTTCCAAATCCCACTGCAAGATCTCCAGCACAGACATGAAATGGGACCCCTCCTATCTTATGATAGAGAATCTTCTCCAGGGCTTGCTTCTGACGAGGGTACAAGGTTTTGTCTCCAAGAGTATCTGGAATGACGGGCTCAGGGAGTTTAGCCCTCTCATCTATCACTTTTACTCTTTGACCCATCTTAGTTGCCTCTTCATATACCTTTGGAAGAAGCCCTATTCTGAATCTACCTGCATCTGAAATGTACTTGATGAAGCCATCCCATCTAGTCTTCCCCTTTTGATACATTAGGATGTGCCAAGCATTCGGATGTTTCACACGAAAAAGATCACAAAGCTTCATTAAAGCCTTGCGATCTCCATCTAATTGGCAGATATTGCCGTTCTTAATCTCGATTGTAACCATATAGTTAGATTTATTTGAACTGTTTCCAAGTGTCTTCTGATAGAGCTGCTCTCTTAACTTGTATACCATTCTTAGCAATGAACTGGGCTAGTCTCTGCTCGGCTTTATCGTTACCCAGATCTCTTAGGTTTGGTATGCCGTTGCAGAAACTGAGGGCAGCAAACTGAGCAGAGATGAAAGCATAGTAATCCATATTATACTTGTCAGCTAATTCCCTGGCTTGAACAAAGTATACATATTCGGATGGATTCTGGGTGTAGTCTACATACATTCCAGTCATCTCCGATACTTTGGATTGATATATGCTCATAATTTCTCTGGTGTTCTGAGGATAAGGATCATTCCTTATAGATTCCTCTGCAGTATACCTACTGTCTATGTAGCTAGCCTTTTGCACCATCCAAGAAGCAGCAAAGTTGAAGTTTGGTCTCTTTGCTTTAGTCATCATCTTCAGACCAAGCTCAATGAAAGCAATGTAGCCAGCCCTCTTCTCTAGATCATGATTATCACAGAACTGATTCAATACTGTGGTTAGTTGTCTAATCTGACCCCAGGTCTGGTCTGTCTGCTTTATCTTAGTCACTCCCACATGCTTCATCTTTATCCTGCAAGAGTATATTATATGGGCAGCAAGATTGGCATCTCCTATGGAGCCCTCACTCCTTCGGATAGTCTTCTCTTCTCTCTTAGTGTTTGCAACCATAGTTCGGTTGTCACATGACAATTCCCTTGCTGCCCTCATCAATCTGTCTATGTTGGGCTTAGACAACTTTATACCAAGCTCCTTAGTGAGGCGTATAAAGACACTTTTAGTGATGTGTATGCTGGGTTCTCTTTCCATATCCTATATGAACTTTGCATTATCTGGGAATATAGTTCTCCAGTATCCCCCAGGTATATTTCCCTGGCACCAAACATTATCACATTCAACAAGAGTACCATCATTGAACTGTATTTTCATTTTATCACCACCCATTCCCCTTGACCATTTGAGATCCGTGTGAGGGAGAAATACATAATGAACTCCATCAATTACAGCCCATTGGTGTTCCCCTCTTTCGGTCTGATCCAGAAGTCTCTGGGTTTCCCAATGATTACATTCGAAGCAAAGGGTTCTCTCTTCCAGTTGTTTTTTCATTTCGGGTATCCACCTAGTGGATTCTTCCACTGTTCCGCAGATTTTGCAAGTGTGTGTCATAATTCTTCACATTCTATACCATTTTCATTTATCCATTCCCGGAGAATGTTTCTGTGACAGAAATTCCCCTTTTTGCAATAGCATAGCATTATAGTAGCTCTTCCCTGGAATTGGCTGCTATCAAATGCTTTCATAGTTTTGAGTATCTCTTCTTTGTTACCATCAAGCTTTTTACGGTACCTTTTAGTATATTCGGCATCACTGATTAAACCTGATTTGTGGGGTTTTATCATGGTGTTCCAATCTGGGAATACCGACTTGATTAAGAAGAATGGGTTAAAGTGTTCTGGACAAGTGGTACTTATCTGTATATAGATAGAGTTCCTGGGGAAAATTCCTGTGATTCCCATAGTAGCTGGTGTATATCATAGCCCGAATCTTTTATTCCTGTTATAATTGCATTTTTAATTGTAAGAGTTCTTGATAATTCTGATAATGTACTTGGTAGACATATCTAAGCACTTCCTTTCTCCCCAGGTCATTGCAGTCTTTCCCTTCTGGTAGTTTGACTACTTTTACCTTTTTATAAGGGCATAGCTTCAAAGCTAAATCTATAGCCTCTTTATAAGCATCTGGATCTAGTAGTATTATAAACTTTTCGGCAGGAGATTTAATCATCTCATTGATCTGATACCTACTTAACTTTTTTCCTCCCGATGCAATGCCCCTATCTCCCATTGTCTGAGCATTGATCGCCCCCTCACATAAAAAGATAGACCGATACATGTCAAGAGCATCTTTATTGTAGATGATGAAGGATTTCCCCAGACCAGACTCTGAAGCATCTGGATTGTTATATCTTGGTCCGTTGCCTGCAAAGAGTCGGGCATTGAAGTATACTAGCTGGCCATGTTCATGAAAGGGTATTATCAAGTAACCGAAATATTTGTCTTTAGTTCCATACCCCCACCCTCTCTTAGACAGGTCTTCTACATTGAACCCTCTCTTGGTGACATAAGCTCTAGCCATCTTGGCTAATGTAGAGTCCCCCTGGTTTAGAAGCTTGAAGCCCTCTGGAAGATACAGATCTCTCTTCCCTCTAAGCTCTATCTTCTCCTCTTTGAAGATATACCCAGAGTATTCTTCTTTATCAAGCAGCTGAATTACTTGACTGTAATTGTCTAAATTTTCTAGATACAGTACTAAATCAATTGTAGAGGGGTGTTCTCCACATCTGAAGCAGTTGCATCGATTCATGCTCAGGTTGATACCAAACTTCAGATCTCTTCCGCAATATGGACATCTGGATTTCATCCATGAATGCCTATAATCAAATGCCCCAAGTTTGATCTGGAAGTACTTGTGAAGACGACCCTTTATATTATTTGACAATCTAGACATTACGACTCCTTAAGTATTCTTCTTTAGTCACTTTATGAAAGACCAACCAAGTCCCATCAGTTCTAGTGTAACCTGAGCAAGTAGTATTGGCTTCCTTAGTAGTGAGTATCCTTTGACAAATCCCACCCTCTAAGAAGTCACATCCTTTACAATTTCCGGGCAAGGGTGCTTCTACTGCTTGGTAATAATGTCCTCGAGAGGGGAATATATGACCGGGCTTTATGAAGATCTTAGCATAAGTCAGATTGTGGGGACCAATCATACTAGCCCTGTCCCTACTATTGTCCATCATTGCTTTTATGGACATTGATATATCATTTAGCATATACCTATTGATTATTTATTAAATGTCACCTGTCTTGTGGGCTGCTTTAGAAGCATCTGCCCTTGTATTATTATTAGACTTTCGCTTGATCATTTGATCTACTATCTTCCCCTGAGTCTCATCATATTTAGCCCGAGCATCTTTGGAGAATTCTTTCCACCTCTGCCTGTCAAGATCAATATTAAAGAGACATCTCCCGTGAGGTTTACCCTCCCTCTGAACTACAATTTCAAGCCTCTGAATATTATGCTCTTCTTCATCATCAGTAGAGTTGAGACCCATAATGCACTGGGCATTCCTGATGATAGATATTGCAGAAGCAATATCGTTGTCTTCATACACAGTATCTTTATGCTTAGCCCCCTCTCTAGTTATATGCTGAGCAGTCCATATTGCATCTAGTCCCAGCTCATTCCCAAGATTATCTAGATCAATGTATACTTGATTGATTCTCTCTATATCCTCTTTTTGACGAAGAGTAGACCCGAGCTTTGCAGCATAGTCAACCATGAGTATATTGATCTTGATTCCCAGCTCTGCTTCCACTTTCTGAATGATAGCCCTGATAGTGTTAGTGTCATCAATGAGAGCAGCTACCCTTTCTACAATGAACTCAACTCCGAGTCTCTTGTATTTCCTCATGTGCTTCTGCTCCTGCTTATCATAATCTCCAGAGAGAAGGTCTAGTTTAGTTTTGTTCAAAGTAGACTGGATCATTCTCTCCATGATCTGCCTCTTTCCATTCTCAGTGTCTATATAGAGAACATTCTTCTTCATCGACAGATAACCCCTTGCTACATTGATGAGAGCAAAGGTCTTCTTGGCTTTTGGTCGATCTAGTAGAACAAAGATTGAACCCCGAGAGTAGCCCTGTCCATTAGATAGATTATTCAATTGCCAGTATGGAGTGGGAATAACATCAGGGTCAGCTTGTCTGAATAACTGTCTCTGGCTAGTTCCCCTTACCATCATTAGAGGCTCTTCCTCTTTGACTGGCTTAGATTCTTGGATGATTTTAGAAACTTTAGATTGGTAGTCAGCATAAGTGTTGAAGTTAGAGAAATCCATTTGCTCAGTGAGAGCTTTCATCTCTACATAAGCGGCAAATTGATAGATCTTCTCTAAGATAGCATCTCCGTCTTTGAGAGGGATACCATACAGATTATCGATGACCTTATGGATATTAGGAATATCCTCTTTGGTCACCAGGTCTACATAGCTCTTGTCTTCAAGCAAGTTCTTGAGAGTCTCAATCAAGAGAGGTTTACTTGGGATCTTCTTGTATTTCCGGTAGAACTTATGCAGCCCCTCTAATATAAGGGAATGCTCAATCAGAGCAAAATAACCGGGTTTGACCTTGTTCATCACAAGTGAACCCTCTTTGCCCTGGATCAAGAACCTCAGAACCTCCAGTTGAAACTCCAGAGAGAATGAGAATTTGTTAGTTGCATCAAAAGTGTGCTTCTTCATATCAGTTGTTAATATTGCAATATAATTGCTCAATAGTATTTGAAAGAACACCTGATGCTATTCCTGATAGCTCTCATAGCAGCCTCTAAGAAGATTTTTCTCAGGAGTCTATCAAATTTCAAAATTTATTATTATATTTGCATTGTAATTTAATAATAAGCTTATATGAAAACGAAAGGCACAAACGGCTCAGAAGTTCACAGGTTGAAGACATTTGAGCACGTGGATGAAAAATTATTCAACCGACTCTGGAAGACTTGCCAGCCCCTGATAAGGAAGCTGTCCAGGAACATAGATCTCCGGAAGTATAATGTCTCCCAGGATGTAATACAATCTTACTTTGAGGATAAGTTCCTCTATGTCTACAACAAATATCAGGATAAATATGATGAAGATCATCTGAAATATACCCTGATACATTCCCTTACTCAATTCAGAAACAAGCTACTCAGAGCAGCCTATACTGAGCAAGCAGAGTTTAATGATGACATGAGATCTCTAGATGATTTATCAGTGGAGAAAGATTGGGATATAGAAGATGAAGATGAAACAGCTTATAAATCTGAACTATCTCAGAAACTGCATAAATTCATGAAAGAGCATCTCACGGATGATGAATATCTTTTATTCATCACCCAGCTCAACCCTCCTCCATTCTTTGAGGAGAGGATCAAGGAGTCTCACGGAAGGATATCTGCTTATGCTTTGATTGAGTTCTTTGAGCTCCCAAAGAACATGAGATCCCAGGAGATTATATCCCAGATGAGGGCGGATATTCAGGAAGCTCTAGACTTAGCTGCTAGAACTTTACGCTAAAAGAGGCCAGAACTCCTTGCGGAATTCCAGCCTCCGGAATTAACCAACTCAACTGATGGCTAACGGCCATGACTAAATTTTGATCTCTATGTAAATTTTCTCTCCCTTTTGATCAGCTTCTTTCAGGATTGAATACAGAGATCTAAAAGTTTCTGTGGATTCTAATACTTTCCCGACAGCTTTATTTTTACCCACTAAGATACAGCCTGCAGTTTGAGTAGCCTTGTTTCCTATATGTATGAGGATTCCCTCATAACCTGGAACTTTAAGAAGTCGGGGAAGATACCCTTTACAGAAAGCATAAGCTGGAGTAGTGGCAAATTTAGGGGACTGCATCTTCATATACACTTGATAAGTACCCCGAGGTATAGCTGTCTGAGTTTTTATCTTTTTAGCTAGTATCTCTTCTTTTGGCATAGTTTGGGTGAGACCCCGATCGGTATCTTCTATAGTATCACAGAAGTACTCTCCATTGATATATAGCTTACCTATAGTGTATTTGGGTTTGGGGTATTTTCTAATCAGGGTTAACTTCATCGTCAATATGTTTTTTTTGGTGGTACATTCTGAGCATCTCTTTAATTTCTTCTCTATCCATGAGTTTAAGAAGAAGAGCTAAAGTCTGATCCTGAGACTTCTTGGTTTTCGCATCTGCTTTTTCTCGAACTGATAGGAACTCCACTATGAGCAGGAAGATGCCCACTATTATAGTTATAATGGGAACCCCCAGGAGCAGTGTTATACCGGTCAACTCCCAGAATCTAGCATAGTGTATTAACACATCTACTAGAGAAGCAATAAAAAGTCCTCCCTCATAAGTGATAAACTTAGTGAGTGTTCTCTTAAGAGCTTCTGATCGATGGACCTCATTTCGTTGCTTAGCTTTATATAAGCCAGAGCCAAGATCTATGATCATGGCCATCAGCACGCAGAGCATTACAATTACAACTTGAAAGAACATAATACCAGGTGTTTCTAACAATAGTTCAGGCATTGTGATTAAAATTTTAGACATCGGTACTTTGATTGATTAGAGATTATCTCGATTAGAAGTCTGACCACGACACTCCCCGCGGAAGCCTCGTCCGAGAGGATATGGGCGTTGAAACCGTCCATCACGCTAAGTCTGTGTTTTTATTTCAATAATGAGCGGCAGGTGGTCGGACATCATGAACCCGTCGTTGATTACCCC